>CEWG01060524.1_pt1 | contig 67290 bp, 59 predicted proteins | sample 361411 | NCBI WGS metagenome assembly CEWG01 (sample SAMEA2622173, study PRJEB7988) | marine metagenome | biome: marine biome (ENVO:00000447); feature: surface water layer (ENVO:00002042); material: "saline water (ENVO:00002010), including plankton (ENVO:xxxxxxxx)" | depth 5 m | reverse complement strand
GCACCCTGATGATTAGGGGAGAATAAAATTCCACCATCTTTTGGAATGTTATTATATCCATAGATTTTTATATTTCTGAAAAAGATATAATTGTAAAACCTAAGAAGGTATTTTAGTGAGAAGTAAAATATATTTTTCAATGGAATAAAAGCCCTAATTCAAATCTTAATTTACGGTATATAAACCTAATATTTATTTTTAAAGAGGACAATTTTCGTATTTAGAAATTATTAATTAAGATTTTGAGTGTTATAGATATTCAAGTCTTTAATTCAAATTATTCGTTAGAAGAAAAAAAATAGTAACTTACGATCAATTATAAAGAAATTGCCCTATTTCTAAACCATTTAAAACAACTTAATCTACAAGTTCAAAACAAATGAAAATTAAAAATATGAAAACAAAGAATGTATTACACAAAGGATTTTTTGCGCTATTATTTTTTGCAGCAAACCTTGTCCTTGCACAAACATCAATCTCTGGTAAAGTGGTTGATGCAGAAAACCAAGAAGCTATTCCTGGAGCCAATATAATTGTAGTTGGTTCAAATACTGGAGCAGTAGCTGATTTTGACGGTAATTTTACCTTAAATACTACAACAGAATTACCCTTCACAATAGAGGTGAGTTATGTAGGTTTTAGCTCTCAAAGTGTTGAAGTCACATCTGCTGACCAAGTAATTGAAGTCGCTTTAGAGTTTGGTCAAAATTTAAATGAAGTTGTAATTTCTGCTTCTAGAAGATCTGAGAAAATATTAGATGCACCAGCATCAGTTTCTATTATTTCATCGCAAGATTTGGAAAACACTGCAAACGTAAATGATCCAGTTAGAAATCTAATTAATATACCTGGACTTCAATTTCAACAGCAGTCTGCAAATTCAATAAATTTTGAAATGAGAGCGGGATCTGGTGTATTTGGGACAAGTGTTTTTCCAATTTTAGATTACAGATTTTTACAATCACCAGCTTCGGGATCTTTCTTCGCATTCCAGTCTGGATTATCTAATTTAGATATCGAGCGTATTGAAGTTGTTCGTGGAGCTGCATCAGCTTTATATGGTCCTGGTGTCGAATCAGGTGTAGTTCATTTTTTCTCAAAAAAGGCTATTGATAAACCCGGAACATCGATTGAACTTATTGGGGGTAACCTAGCTACAACTCAAGCTGCTATAAGACATGCTTATGCAAATGATAAAAAAACATTTGGATTTAAAATAAATGCTCAATATAAGAAGGGGGATGAGTTCAGCTTAGATCCTGTTGAAGACGCCGGTTTCTTAGCTCAAATTAATGGTGCTACTGCAAACGGGATATTCCAACCAATAGTATCAGGAAATAGAATTGACCCTGCACAAGTACCTAGTTCTCCAATACTTACAAGATCTGATATTGATCCTGATGGAGATGGCAACGCTTACATGAATGAATATGAAACGTTTATGGCAAATGCACATTTAGAATTTAGACCCAACGATAAAACAGATGCAGTTATTTCAGGAGGAATAAATTCTGGAAATGGACTAATTAATCAAGCTCAAGGACCTGGATACGCAGCCGGGAATGATTATTGGGGGCAAGCTAGAATTAGATCAGGTGGTTTCTTTGGACAATTGTCTTATACCGCAAATGACGGTGGTAGTGAAAATGCACCGTTTTATCTTTATTTAACAGCACAAAGAATTATAACAAAAAGATCTGCACTAGACGCGCAATTGCAATATAGCTTCGATGCAGTAAACTTTTTAGATTCAAACTTTACATTTGGATTTGATTATAGAGATATAGGATCTGACTCTGAAAATACACTTTTTGGAGAAAATGACGGGAGCAACGACTACATAAATTATGGCTTTTATGGTCAAGGGACATCACGTTTTAGTGATAAACTGGATTTAACCTATGCTCTAAGATACGATAAGTTAAATTTCGTAGATAAAGGAAAGATTGCACCAAGAATTGCTCTTGTGTTCAAGCCAAATGCGAAGAATAGCTTTAGGGTAACTTACAATGAAGCCGTTTTTGGGCCAAGTGCACTTGAAACATATGTTGATTTCCCAGTTCAGATTCAAGCACCAGGGCAATTAGATGTTTGGCTGTCGGGTCAGATAAGTGCTCAAGACTTTAATCCTAACCAACCAATTGAAATGGTTGGTTTTCAGGGAACTCCATTGGCAGAACTACCAGCAGGGACAACACAATTACCTCTTGCTTATCCATATGCTGCTTCAGCTAGCCAAGTTTTACCACAACTATATGCTGGTTTAGGGGCAAGTCCAGATTTTGCGCCACTATTACCTTTAGTTCAAAATTTCTTTAATGGATATGCTCCAGGAGGTGTTTCTGGTAATTTAGTAGGGTATAATGCATTTAATGGTAGCGCAATGCCTCAAGCAGTTGGAACCCCATCTGCGCTTTTAGGGACGACAACATCATGGGAAGTTGGTTATAAAGGACTTTTTGGAGATAAATTTGCTGTTGGTCTTGATGTATATACTTTTGCAAGAACAGGTTCAACACAGTTCACTGCTATTGGACCAACATTTAGATTAACTGGTTATGAAGGAATTCCTGCGGACCTTGCAGCGCAAATAGGATCAGATTTTGCGTCAGATCCAATTATAAGTGGAGCTATAACTCAAGCAGTAACCGCTCAAGTACAGGCTGGCGTTGAGGCACAATATACGGCAAACGGAATACCTCAGGAAATTTGGGCAACTGGAGCACCAGCAGGTGCTTTATTTCCAGGATCTCCTGCAGTAGCTCCTGTAGCAGCAGCAGTAGCAGCAGTTGCACCTGCACAAATAGCAGCAACAAGTGCCCAAGCAGCTGGACTAGTTGGTGGAGCATTCGCACAAGGAGGACAAGGTTTTGTGGATTTTATGAATACTGGGGCTTCAGCAGCTGTTGGGGCTATCGAATCACAAAGAGTCCCTCAGGGTGACAATATAACTCATATATCAGCAGGGTATAGAATATTTGACAACGTAACTCGTTCACATTGGGGGAGTGACCTAACAATGGAATACTTTGCATCAGATAAGCTTACCTTCTGGGGTAACGCATCCTGGCTAAGTCAAAATGAATGGAATCCAGGTGAAGAAAACGATGATGATCTTCCTTTCCAGGACTTTCTTAATGCACCACGGTTTAAGTATCGTTTAGGAATGGATTTTACAGATAGAAAAGGATTTTTATTTTCTTTAGCTTTTCAGCATGATGACGAGTTCAATTCTAATCAAGGATTTTATGCTGGAACAGTTCAAGCAAAAAATCTTTTTGATGCTAGTATAGGTTATAAATTAACAGATAATATAAAACTAGATCTATCTTCTACTAACTTATTTAATCAACAATATAGAGCATTTCCTAATATGCCTGTTATTGGAAGAAGAGTTAATTTAAGAGCAGTATTCGACCTATAATTATTTCTTTTAATTTTAAAAAAGGTAGCATTTTATGTTGCCTTTTTTTATTTATTTTTTGTAAAAAAATAAAACTCATAAAAGATTATTTTACAAGTAACATCGTATATTTGCGACACAAAATATTGTATAAATAATTAGTATTTAATAATGGCTCAAAGCATAGGTAAAGTCTCCCAAATTATTGGTCCAGTTGTTGATGTAGAATTCAGTGGTGAAAGCAACTCACTTCCAAAAATTTATGATGCATTAGAAATAAAAAAAACAGATGGTACAAAACTTATATTGGAAGTACAATCTCATATTGGAGAAGAAACAGTAAGAACAATTTCAATGGACTCTACCGACGGGCTCAGTAGAGGAACTGAAGCAATATCTCTTGAAAATCCAATCCAGATGCCGATTGGAGATGATGTTTATGGGCGTCTTCTTAATGTTATTGGAGATCCAATAGATGGATTGAAAGAATTACCTAAGGATGGGAAAAATGGGCTTCCTATTCATAGAGAAGCACCTGCATTTGAGGAATTGTCAACAGCTACTGAGGTTCTGTTCACAGGTATTAAAGTAATTGACTTGATTGAACCATATGCTAAAGGTGGTAAGATTGGACTCTTTGGAGGAGCTGGAGTAGGAAAGACTGTATTAATTCAGGAATTAATTAATAACATTGCCAAAGGGCATGGAGGTCTTTCCGTATTTGCAGGTGTTGGAGAACGAACCCGTGAAGGGAATGATCTTTTAAGAGAAATGTTAGAGTCAGGAATTATTAAATATGGAGACGATTTTATGAATTCTATGGAAGAAGGGGGTTGGGATCTTAAAAAGGTAGATAAAAAAGCATTAAAGGACTCTAAAGCAACCTTTGTTTTTGGCCAAATGAATGAACCTCCTGGTGCAAGAGCTCGCGTTGCACTTTCTGGATTAACTATAGCTGAGTATTTTAGAGATGGAGCAGGTGATGGTCAAGGAAAAGACGTTTTATTTTTCGTTGATAATATTTTTAGATTCACTCAAGCAGGTTCTGAGGTTTCAGCTCTTCTAGGACGGATGCCTTCTGCTGTTGGATACCAGCCGACTTTAGCTACTGAGATGGGAGCAATGCAGGAAAGAATTACATCAACAAAAAGAGGCTCAATTACTTCAGTTCAGGCAGTATATGTTCCTGCCGATGACTTAACAGACCCTGCACCTGCAACAACATTTGCACATTTAGACGCTACTACAGTTCTCTCAAGAAATATTGCAGCGTTAGGAATTTATCCAGCTGTTGACCCTTTAGACTCAACTTCACGAATATTAACACCAGAAATTTTAGGAGATGAGCATTATAGTTGTGCTCAAAGGGTAAAAGAGTTATTACAGCGTTACAAAGAGCTACAAGATATAATAGCAATACTTGGAATGGATGAACTTTCTGAGGAAGATAAATTAGCTGTTTCTCGAGCAAGAAGAGTACAAAGATTCTTATCTCAACCATTTCACGTTGCAGAACAATTCACAGGAATTCCTGGAGCACTAGTTGATATAAAAGACACAATTAAAGGTTTTAACATGATTATGGATGGAGAATTAGATCATCTTCCAGAAGCTGCTTTTAATTTAAAAGGAACTATTGAAGAAGCTATAGAAGCTGGAGAAAAAATGTTAGCTGAAGTTTAATAAGACATGGAACTCCAAATCGTATCTCCCGAAGCTGAATTATTTAGTGGTGAAGTAGAAAGTGTTACAATACCTGGAAAATCTGGTTCGTTCCAAATATTAAATAACCATGCCCCGATAGTATCTACTTTAGTATCAGGGAATGTAATAATTAAAGGGAATTTAAAACTTAATAAAGATCAGAAAGAAAAGTTTATCCAAGAAGGAAACCAGACTATTCTTCAAATCCAAAGCGGTGCAATTGAGCTAAATGCTAACAAAGCTATTCTACTTGTAGATTAATATTATAATTGATTTAAAGCATCAAATATTTTTTCATGTTCCCATCCTCTATAAGTTAGGTATGAAAAAATTTTTTTCTTCTGCTGGTCAATGGGTAAGTGCTCCACACTCTTTTTTCTTTTTTCAATTAAATTATAAAAAGTTTCTTCATATTCAATGTCTGTAAATTCTTGCATACCCATTTTTATGTTGTAGTCTGAGATGTTTCGGGATTTTAATTCTCTTGAAATCCGATTTCTACCCCAATTTTTAATACGAAATTTTCCTCTGGCGAAGTTTTTTGCAAATCGTGTTTCATTTAAATAATCTTCTTGAATAAGTTGAGCTATTATTTCCTGAGACGCCGATTGGATCATTCCTAATTCTCTCAGTTTTTCTTTCACTTCTTTATGACAGCGTTCTTGATACGAACAAAAGTTTTCTAATTTTTTCTTTGCTTCGTTTAAGGAGTATGATTTCTTTTTAAGCATTTATAAAATTAAATATTCTTTTATTTATAATAAATATGAAGTTGTAACAAATAAAAAAGCCGCAGTTTTATTTAACTGCGGCTTTTTTTAATTTCGGAGTCTTCTTCGATCTTTATTCAAGAATTTAAACTCCAAATAATGGTAAGCATGGCGTGGAACAATACGAATCCACTTTTTGTACTCAAAATACCATTTTAAGCGTCGGGATGGATTCCCACTTAATATGTAAGCAGCTACAAAAGGGTGTACATGTAAATAGAACTTTTCCTTTTGATTGCGTTTATTCTTAGTTATCTTACTAAGCTCTGTGTTGATTTTGTCTATTAATACTATGGGAGCCTCTACTTCACCGTTCTCATTAGGATTGGGCTCTTTAGTTTTAATATTCATTTCTGGGCGTACTCTTTGTCGGGTAATCTGAATTAAACCAAAACGACTAGGAGGTAGAATTTTATGTTTTGTTCTATCTGCACTCATCTCGTTTGTTAGAAATTCAAATAATTTTTTCCGATTAGAATTAGAATTAAGGTCAATAAAATCTACAACTATAATTCCTCCCATATCTCTTAATCGTAACTGTCTAGCGATTTCACTAGCAGCTATCAAATTTACTTCCATAGCTGTATCCTCTTGACTTTTAGATCTATTAGACCGGTTACCACTATTAACGTCAATAACATGTAACGCCTCTGTGTGTTCGATTACCAAATACGCACCTTTTTGCATGGAAACAGTTTTTCCAAAAGAAGACTTAATTTGGCGTTCGATCCCAAATTTTTCGAAAATGGGAAGATGGTTATCATACAGTTTTACAATTGACTTTTTATCAGGAGCTATTTTCTCTAAGTAGTCCTTTATTTCATTTTGTATCTCTGCATCATCAACATGAATACCGGTAAAGTTATTATCAAAAATATCGCGGATTATACTTGAAGATCTATTTATCTCACTTAATACCTTTGTAGGGTATTTATCTATTTGTTTTAATTTGATAGACAAGTTTTTCCAACGCTTCAATAATTGCTCGATATCTGCATCTAGTGCAGCAACCTTTTGACCTTCTGCAACAGTACGAATGATAAGTCCAAATCCTTTTGGACGAATACTTTGTACAAGTTTTTTTAGTCTTGTTTTCTCTGCTCTATCCTCTATTTTTTGAGAGATTGAAACTCGGTCTGAAAATGGCATTAGGACCATAAATCGGCCAGCTAATGATATTTCAGAGCTCAAACGAGGGCCCTTAGTAGAAATAGGCTCTTTTACAATTTGAACTAAAACGGTTTGTTTTGGAGATAAAACTTCAGCGATATTTCCATCTTTTTCTATATCAGATTCATAACGGAATTGTTTTAAGAGATAATCTTTGTTTTTACCTGTGCTTACCTGTTTAATATATTTAATTAGTGAAGGAAGTTTTGGGCCTAAATCATGATAATGTAAAAAACCATCTTTTTCGTGGCCTACATTAACAAAAGACGCATTTAAACCTGGAACAGATTTTCTTATTTTTCCGACAAAAATGTCACCAACAGAAAACTTGTTATCTTCAACTTCTTTATTTAGCTCAATTAATTTCCCATCCTTGAGCAATGCAAAATCAACAGCAGAGGAATGAGAACGTATTATTAATTCTTTATTCACTCTGAGATATTTTGTGCTATCGCTAATATTTATAACGATAACGGATTAAACAATATTTTCAGGATTTTCCTGTAACAATACTATGATATTAGTATTGCATTTCAATGAACTTTTGGTAAATATTTAAAGTGGGTTACCTAACACTATTTTTTCTTGTGGCGATTTGCTCTACGACGTTTTTTTCGTTTATGTGTCGCTACTTTATGTCTTTTACGTTTTTTACCGCTTGGCATATGTTGTTATTTAATATTTTTATTTGGATACAGCTACTTTAGATTTAACTCCATGTGTAAAAATTTTAGCTGGTTTGAATGCGGGAATGTTATGAGCAGGAATTTTAATTGCAATATTTTTTGAAATGTTACGTCCAGTTTTTTCTGCACGTGTTTTGATAATAAAACTTCCAAATCCTCTCAAATACACATTCTCCCCTTTTTCTAATGAACTTTTTATTTCTTTCATAAATTTTTCAACTGTTGCTTGAACATCAGCTCTGTCTATTCCAAGGTCATCAGAAATGTTTAATACAATGTCTGCTTTAGTCATAATTATTTGTTTAAAACTCAAAATTTAAGGCTTGCAAATATATTAATTTTAAATTATAAAATCTTCTGTCTAAAGTTTTTATATTGCATTTGTATATAAGAAAATCTCTTTTAAATAAACAATATTGAAATGGACAGAAACATTATTAAACTGGTATTTTGAAAACAAAAGGGATTTTCTATGGAGACAAACTAAGGACCCATATAAAATATGGTTATCTGAAATAATACTTCAACAAACAAGAACATCTCAAGGCCTTCCTTATTATGAAAAATTCATAAAGGAATACCCTACAATAAAAGATTTAGCTTTATCTAGTGAGCTAAAAGTCCTAAAATTGTGGCAAGGCTTAGGTTATTATTCAAGAGCTAGAAATTTACATTCTACTGCAAAATATATTTTAAATAAATATGATGGAAAATTTCCAAACTCACATAAAGAAATTTTAAGCTTAAAAGGAGTCGGTGATTATACAGCGAGTGCAATTGCTTCTATTTGTTTTGATCTTCCTCATGCTGTAGTAGATGGGAATGTATACCGTTTTCTATCTCGCTATTTTGGAATAACAACACCTGTAGGCACTAGTAATGGTTTTAGAGAATTTAAAGAAAAAGCGACGTCTTTAATTGATAAAAGCCAACCTGGGGACTTTAATCAAGCTTTAATTGAATTTGGAGCACTACAGTGTAAACCTAGAAAACCTAATTGTGATTTGTGTCCATTTATTCAAAATTGTTTTGCATTAAATTATGATAAAATAAATATATTACCTGTAAAGAGTAAAATTAACAAAATAAAAAATAGGCATTTAAATTATCTGGTAATAATAGATAAAAACGAAAGAGTAATTATTGAGAAAAGGCAAGGGGTTGGAATCTGGCAAAATATGTATCAATTTCCTTTACTTGAAACAAATCAAAAAATAAAAAATATTAATGAGTTTAATACTCAAATGATCAGCTCAAAGCATAAATTAAATATGAGAAAAGAAAAATGGATATTATGGAACAAAACTTCAATAATACATAAACTTTCACATCAAAAACTACATATATTTTTTTGGATTAATCAAACAACTGAAATTTTACCAAATGCTTTGACCCTAGAAGATTTAAAAAAATTACCATTCCCTGTTGTCATGCAAAACTTTATTGATAAATTTTTTATAACTTAAACATGTTGTTTAATTTTGAAAATTAAAATTTTACATGAGCGGTACTTTAAATAAAGTTATGTTAATTGGTCATCTCGGGGATGATATCAAAATGCACTATTTTGAAGGAGGTGGATCAATTGGCCGATTTCCATTAGCTACTAATGAATCTTACACTAATAAAAGTACTGGAGATAAAGTCACAAATACAGAATGGCACAACATCGTTGTGCGAAACAAAGCTGCCGAAATCTGTGAAAAATATCTAAGTAAAGGGGATAAAATATATTTAGAAGGCAGAATAAAAAATCGAAAATGGAGTGGTGAAGATGGAATTGAACGTTACACAACTGAAATAAATGTAAATGAATTTACATTTTTATCTACAAAGAAAGATAGTTCACAAGTAAACTTGTCAAATACTAAAATTAAAGATAATTTAGAGGGGAATTCTTCTGAAGTTAACGATTTGCCTTTTTAAAAAATTAATATTGGATCCTGACCCATTCCTAATAATTTATCTATCTATATTAAAGTCTGATTTATTTTGGATTCAAACCTTACTGGTACTAATCTTATTGTTTTTTTCAGCTGTAATATCGGGAGCTGAAGTAGCATTCTTTTCATTACAAGTTAAATCATTGGAGGATGATGACAAAGAAGAAATTTCTATTTCAAAAAAAAGAGTCATTTCACTTCTTAAAAAACCCAAAAGACTCTTAGCCACTATATTAGTTGCTAATAATTTTATCAATATCGCAATAGTTATCCTATTTACTTTATTGAGTAAAACTCTTTTTCAAAAAATTTATAATCCTCTTATCATATTGTTTATAGAAATAGGAATTGTAACTACTTTAATATTGATATTTGGTGAGATTTTACCAAAAATTTATGCTAATAGGAATGCATATAAATTTTCTGTCCGAATAGCACCATTTATTAATATTTTAGATAAATACATATTATTTTGGATCACTGGACCTATGAGTTATGCTACTGTTTTTTTGGAAAGACGTCTTGGAGACAAAAAAAATCAATTTTCAGTTGATCAACTATCACAAGCACTAGAACTAACAGACAATAAGGAAACTACATCAGATGAACAGAGAATTTTAGAAGGTATAGTAAATTTTGGCAGTACAGATACTCGAGAAGTAATGTGCCCAAGGATTGACATATTTGCACTTTCTGATAAACTTACTTTAAAAGAAATTATACCATTAATTTTAGAAAATGGGTTTTCGAGGATTCCTGTTTACGATGATAAGAAAGACAACATTAAAGGAATACTTTATATCAAGGATCTATTACCACATTTAAATAAAACAGAATACCATTGGCAAAGTCTTTTAAAAAAACCTTTGTATGTTCCTGAGAATAAAAAATTAGATGACCTTTTGAAGGAATTTCAAATGAAAAAAAATCATTTAGCAATTGTTGTTGACGAATATGGAGGAACATCTGGACTAATAACACTCGAAGATATAATGGAGGAGATTATTGGAGACATAAGTGATGAATTTGATGAAGTCGATTTAAGCTATTCAAAATTGGATGATTATACTTTCATTTTTGAGGCGAAAATAAGTTTAAAAGATTTTTATAAAGTTATAGACATACAAGATGAAACACTCTTTGATAACGTGAAAGGAGATTCTGAAACTTTAGCAGGGCTTATATTAGAGATTACAAAAAAATTTCCCAAAAGAGGACAAAAAATTTCTTTTGAAAGATTCAAGTTTATAATAGAGGAATTAGACCAATTACGTATTAAGCAAATAAAAGTGATACTTCCAAAAAATTTAAAAAAAGGATAATGAAAAAATACTTCCTTTTTTTAATTATAATGTTACAAAGTTGTAATTCTGACTTCCAACCAAAACCTTTTTCTTTTCTAAGATTAGATTATCCTAAACCTATTTACAGAAGAATAAAACTAAAAAACAAAATCTCATTTGAGACCAATAATAGATCATCTATTTTTAAAGAAAGAAAGAATGAATTTAATTTGGTTTATCCAAAAATGAAAGCAACTCTTTATCTAAATTATAACACTATCGAAAAAAACTTGGATTCATTATTAAATGATGCTTACCAACTTCCATATAAACACATAACAAAAGCAGAATCTATTCCAGAAAAAATATTTTTAAATCCTGATAAAAAAGTTTACGGAACATTATTTTCAGTTATAGGTGATGCTGCATCACAACATCAATTTTTTTTAACAGACAGCCTCAAACATTTTCTAGTGGGATCACTTTATTTTTATGCCAGACCAAATTATGATTCTATCTTTCCAGCCTCTAGTTATATTAAGGATGATATAATACATATTATTGAGACTTTAGAATGGGATTAAAATTATTTTTTTAAAATTTAATAGCATAAGAAATAATTATTCCAACAGGATATTTCAAAAAAAATGCATTTTTGCACTGCTATGGAATTAAATTTCAAGAAATGGATATACCTGATATTACTCTCAATTATTTGGGGAAGCTCATATATTTTAATTAAAAAAGGGCTAATAGGGCTTTCACCCCTTCAGTTAGGTTCTGTCAGGATACTAATGACAACTATAATTCTAATAATTGTAGGATGGAAAAAAATTTTGCTTATTCCTAGAAAATCTTGGAAATGGATTTGTTTTACTGGATTCTTTGGAACTTTTTTCCCTAATTATCTTTTTGCATATGCAGAAACTGTGATTGATTCTTCAGTTGCAGCAGTTTTAAATGGAATGACACCACTGTTTACCCTAATACTAGGAGTTATTTTTTTTAATTCAAAAATTAAATATGGTAAAATTTTAGGTGTACTAATTGGTTTTATGGGAACCTTAATTTTAGTATCTAACGAATTCTCAATAAATAATGGATCTGAGAGTTGGTACTCAATATTAGTTATTATAGCTGCTATCTGTTATGCCATCAATGTCAATATAATTAAGTATAAATTAAAAGGAATTTCTTCACTAGGAATTGCTTCGGGAAATTTTTTAGCAATTGTCTTACCTGCTGTTTTAGTTTTATTTTTCTCTAATTTTCCATGGGGAGAAACTTTATATTCACCAAAAGTTAGCTCCTCACTGGGATATATTTTCATTTTAGCTTTATTTGGAACTGCATTAGCAAAAGTTATGTTTAATGAATTAGTAGCAATCTCCTCTCCTGTTTTTTCAATTTCAATCACCTATCTACTTCCTATTGTTGCAATAGGATGGGGACTAATCGACGGAGAGACTTTTACATTAGTTCAATGGGCAGGTTGTGTTTTAATTCTTTTTGGGGTTTATTTGGTAACAGAAAAAAAGCATTTAAAAAAGAAAAAAATATTGGTTGATATTTTCATACTTTTAAAAAAAAAATGAAAAATTTAATTACCTGTCTTATAATATTTTTGGCGACAAATTGTTTTTCACAAAAAAAATATAATAAAATTTTAACATCCTTAGATTCAGATCTTAAGAAATATGAAAAAATAGCTCAAGATATATGGTCATTTGCTGAAATGGGTTACCAGGAGGAAAATAGCAGTAATTTATTGCAAAAAACATTAAATGATGAGGGATTTAAAGTATCCGAAGGTGTAGCTGGTATTCCAACAGCTTTTGTTGCAACTTATGGATCTGGAACTCCTGTAATTGCTATTTTAGGAGAATACGATGCTTTACCTGGGCTTTCTCAAAAAGCTGTACCCTACAAATTAAGTAATGACGGTAAGGCAGGACATGCTTGTGGCCATCATCTTTTTGGAACCGCTTCCGCAGCAGCAGCTATAACAATTAAAAAATATATAGAGAATGAAAAATTAAAAGGGACTGTAAAATATTTTGGTTGTCCAGCTGAAGAAGGAGGTTCTGGAAAAGTGTATATGACAAAAGCGGGTCTTTTTAATGATGCTGATGTAGCTTTACATTGGCACCCTGGAGACAGAAATTCAGCTAGTTTTGGAAAAGCTATGGCAAATAAATCAGCTAAATTTAGATTTTATGGTGTTTCTGCACATGCTGCCGGATCTCCTGAAAAAGGACGCTCAGCTTTAGATGGCGTTGAAGCTATGAATAACATGGTTAATATGCTACGTGAGCATACAACTGAAAGTACACGCATTCACTATGTAATAACAAAAGGAGGAAACGCTCCTAACGTAGTTCCAGATTTCGCAGAAGTCTATTATTACGCAAGGCATTTAAATAGAAATGAAGTTATTAATGTCTTCGACAGAATTGTTAAGGCTGCCGAAGGAGCTGCTTTAGGTACAGGAACAACAATGGATTACGAAATGATTGGAGGAACACATGAGCTTTTAATAAATGAGACTCTTCAAAAGACTGTTCAAAAAAATTTAGAAAAAATTGGAGGTTATATTTATAACAGTGAAGAAAAAATATTTGCTGAACAAATTACTAAAAGCTTAGACGTTACTCTTGATACTAAATTTGTTGAGGGGATTAAAGCATATACTAGTGATGACGATGCAGGCGGATCAACTGATGTTGGAGATGTTAGTTTCACAGTCCCTACAGTTGGTTTAGAAACAGCAACTTGGGTTCCTGGAACACCTGCACATAGTTGGCAGGCTGTTGCCGCGGGAGGGACTAGTATTGGGATTAAAGGTATGTTAATAGCAGCTAAAACCCTAGCTCTCACGGGAATGGAGCTATTAGACAATCCAAAAATTCTATCTTTAGCAAAAAAAGAGTTTCTAAAAAGAAGAGGATCAAACTTTAAGTATATTCCTCTTTTAGGTGATAGAGAACCAGCTTTAGATTACAGAAACTAAGACTACATGTATGAAAACAATTTTTTATTTATTATTATTCTATTCAACTTTTTCTTTTTCTCAAGTCTATGAATTTGTAAAAACAAAAAAAAATAAAATAATTTCTCATAGGATAATTGTTGACAAAGAATATTTAATTGAAACACAATATGTAAAAGAACCAGCAGAATTTATTTTGACCAGGGGTGGATACTATAAGAAAAAGGGAAAAACATATAATGTCGAACTTGAGTTCAATTCTAATATTGAAAATGATGGACTTAAAATAATTGATTTAAAAAAAGAAAAATCATGGTCAAAATCAAAAAATGAACCCCTAGATTTAAATGGAAAGTGGTTAATGGCGGGTAGAGTAACTAAGGAAGGAGAGAGAAGAAGAGATATTACTAGGCCAAGGAAGACAATGAAATTTTTAAAAGATGGATATTTCCAGTGGATTGCATTTAATACTGAAACTTTTCAATTTTTTGGGACAGGAGGTGGATTTTATTCAGCAGAAAAAGGGATTTATACAGAAAACATTGAATTTTTTTCAAGAAATAATAAGAGCGTAGGAAGAATATTACCTTTCAATTATGAAATTCAAGATTCGGATTGGCATCATAAAGGTAAAAGCAGTAAGGGAAAACCTATGTATGAAATTTGGACTAGAAGATCAAATTTAATTTTCAAAAAGGTAAAATTTTAATATTTGGGAATTATGATCACAAGTGAAGAATTAATCAACTTGTTAACTTTAAAAAGAAAAGGGGAAAACCATTTTGAAGGACAAAACTATAAAACAGCTTGGGGTAGGGTTTTTGGAGGACAAGTTTTGGGACAATCACTTCATGCAGCTTATCAGACAGTACCTAAAGATAGAATAGCTCATTCTATGCATGGTTATTTTATCCTAGGGGGTGATATTAATGTACCAATTGACTATCACGTTGATACAATTAGAGACGGAAGAAGTTTCACTACTCGGCGTGTAGTTGCATTTCAAAATGGTAAAGCAATTTTTAATATGGCTGCTTCTTTTCATATAAATGAAAAAGGAGAAAGTCATCAAATTAATATGCCCAATGTGCTAACACCAGATTTACTTCTTACTGACATACAACAGGCTGAGAGATTACATCATAAAGATCCAGAACGATTTCTTAGAATAATGAAAGCCCATCCTCAAATTTTTGAATTTAAACCTGTAGATAAAGCGATTTACCTGCAGACTCAAAATTCATCTCCTTTTGCACATATTTGGTTTAGAATAAAAGAGAAAATTCAAGTAGATCTTTCCTTTCAGCATCAAATATTAGCTTTTGCTTCTGACTATAGCCTTTTATTAACGGCCACTTTACCTCACAGAGAAAATTTGAATAACTCAAAGATGTATTATGCAAGTTTAGACCATGCACTTTGGTTTCATAGAGAATATAAAATTGACGATTGGTTACTTTACGTTATTGAAAGTCCCAGTGCTTCAAATGCTAGAGGTTTTTCGAGAGGGAGTATCTTTAATAAAAAAGGAATTATGGTAGCTTCAGTAACACAAGAAGGATTAATGAGAAAACATATATGAAAAATAAAATAATTATTATTTTGCTTCTTCTAGGATCAACAAACAATCTGTTTGCTCAAGAATACGAAAAAGCAAATGGTTTTTGGAATGCAACCTTTTTAGATCTCCCAATTTCAGATAAAGTTAGTTTAAGATCAGAATTTCATTTTAGAACTACATCCTATTTTAGGATTTGGGACCAACAACTTTATAGACCACAGCTATCCTATAACCCCTCAAAAAATGTTTCGTGGAGAGCTGGGTATACCTATATAAAGGGTTATGATAGAGATATAAGCGCAGATCCAAGAATTAGAGCAGAGCATAACCTTTGGGAACAGGTTCAGTTTACAGCTCCATTAAAAAAATCATCATTTAGTACATGGATTCGTTTGGAACACAGATTTCAAGAGGAATTACCACTTCAAAAAAATAATCAATTGAGAACTTTTGATTTTTCTAGTAGATTAAGATTCCGTTTAACATACCAAAAAAGTTTGTCAAAACCAGACTCAAAAACAAAATGGAATCTCGTAGTTTATGATGAGATTTTTTCAATTTTAAATCGAAAGGGAATACCATTTAAGTTTAATCAAAATTGGACCTTTTTAGGCTTTAACGTAAAATTGAATGAAAAAGCTACGTTATTAAGTGGTTTTCAAAAAAATATGATTGCAAAACCAAATAATAATTATCTTATAAATAGGTTTTGGAATTCAATTTTATTTTATAAGTTATAGTTTTTGACGTTAATTTTTACGAAAAAGGTATATACTTCAATACATATTTGTAAGTTTATGTATGTGGGAATCACTATTTAAAAAATATATCAACATATTATTTTTCCTTTTTTTAACAATTTTTAAAGGTAATAGTCAAAAATCTTTTTTTAGATCAGATAAAGATCAATTATGGCTTAGTATGGATTTGCATATACATTCCGTTTTTTCTGATGGAAATGTTTGGCCTACAATTAGGGTAGAGGAAGCCAGAAGAGAAGGATTGGATTTAATAGCAATAACCGAACATTTGGAATACCAACCTCATGAAGAGGATATACCTAATCCTGACAGAAATCGATCATTTTTTGTTGCAACTGAATCTATAAACAAAGGCGAGAAACTTAAAGTAATAAATGGTTCTGAAATAACAAGAGAAATGCCTCCAGGCCATATTAATGCTGTCTTCGTAAAAGATGCAAATTTACTTCTACATGAAGATTCATTGTCTGGAATTAAGGAGGCAAATAAACAAAATGCATTTGTTTTTTGGAACCATCCCAATTGGGATGAACAAAGAATTGATGGAATAGCTCGTCTTGATCAGTTTCATGAATATTTAATCAAGAATAAGTTACTTCATGGAATTGAAGTAGTCAATGAATCTACCTTTTCAGAAGAAGCACTTCAGCTAGCACTGGAAAATAATTTGACCATTTTAGGGACTTCTGATATCCACGGAATTATAGATTGGGAACATCAAATTCCAAATGGAGGACACCGTCCAATGACTTTATTAAACGTAGAAAATGAATCAGAGAAATCAGTTAAATTGGCTTTATTTGAAGGGAAAACAGTTGTTTGGTTTAAGGATTTATTAATTGGAAAAGAAGAAAATTTAAAAGCTCTTATAAAATCCAATTTAGTTTTTGGACACTTAAAATATATTAAGGAAAAACTAATAGTTGAAGTTGAACTAACAAACAAAAGTATGAATTCATTTAAATTAGAATACCTTGGAGATTATTCATTTCATCAAAGAGCGAGTGTATTTAGTATACCAGCTAATAATAAAATAATTTTAAAGATTAAAACAATAACAAAGAAGAAGGAAATTTCACTTCCTTTCCGAATATTAAATACTGTTATTGCTCCGAAAAAAACACTCATTTATAATTTTATTATAAAATAGAAATGTTTTTGTTTAATTTTAAGTAAAGTTATTTAATGATTAAAGACAGTAATTGGAGGCCGTTACCAGATTTTCTAACTATCAAAACAAGTAAAATTGAAGGTCTTGGTTTATTTGCACTTAAAGATATTCCTGAAGGGACTGATCTTGGAATCACTCATATATTTGATTTCCGTTTTCAAGATAAATATATAAGATTGCCTTTAGGAGCATTTATTAATCATCATGAAATCCCAAATTGTAATGCTGTATTCGCAAAAAATGATTCTGAAATAGGAGAAATTAAACATATTAGAATCATAACATTAAAAGAAATAAAACAAGGAGATGAAATTACTGTAAAATATATAATTAACAAGCTTGAAAATCCAAATTGGGAACATGAGTATGAAGTCACTCAATAACTATAGTTTTATTTTTTTGATAACTATTTTAAAAAATAATTTTTCTCAGAAACAAAAAAAGTAAGCCTCAATCTATTGGAATTGATAAATTTTAGGCATTCTTTCTACAAAAATGTTAATTAATTACCTCTTTTTTTTAATAAAATTTAATTTTGATGTTATTTAATGTTTAAGTTTTTATTACATTTGTATCAACAATTCTTCAATTATGAATTGGTTTATGGTTATAGCCTTTAGGAATAATTCCTGAAGGCTTTTTTATGTTACTTTTATTTTTTCAGTACTGAAATTTAAGTATTCTTTACTGGCAACTATATCTTCTAATCTCCTAATGACAATATAAAGATCTTCAAATCGATTATATAGTGGAGAAATCCCAAAGCGAAGAAAATTGGGAGGCCTAAAATCAGGAATTATTTTAAAGCCATTATTATTACCTTTAATTAATGCCTGACAAATTTGCCAAGAAAATTTATGTGAAATAGTAATGTGTGCTCCACGTTTTGATTTCTCTTGTGGACTTTCAAGATTATATCCTAAAGGGACTAACCTATTCTTTAGATGTTTTATAAAAAACTCTGTTTGTAAAAGACTTTTTTTTCTAATTGATTTTATACCTGCTTGAAGTGTAATATCAATACCCGTTTCCATAGCGAAGAGAGATAATACTGGAGGAGTTCCTACGGAAAAACGATTAATCCCGTCATCTGGAATGTAATTTAAATCAAAATTAAAGGGCTTTTTATGACCAAACCAACCTTGAATTGGGTTAAAGAGTTTTTTTTGTAATTCATTTTTTATAAACATAAATGCTGGTGCTCCAGGACCACCGTTCATGTATTTATAACTACATCCAATACAAATTTTTGCTGCTGAGCTTTTAAGATCTATATCAATAGCTCCAATAGCATGACTTAAATCCCAAACTATTATACTTTTGAATTTTTCTGCCCACATATTTAAATCTTTCATAGGGTATAGAAAAGAACTTTTATATGTTACTAAACTAAGACAATAGATACCTGGTTTTCTTTTTATTTGATCTTTAAGAAGATTCAAATCGGCAAAAATTTCCTGACTGTATTTAATTAAATTGACATTTTGCAGAGAAAATTTTTTATTTATACCCTCAAGAATATAATTATCTGTTGGAAAATTAAGGATATCAGTTCCTAACTGTTTTGGATAAATATCTGTTAATAAAAGTGAATATACTATTTGATATAATCTTACTGAGGTTGACTCTCCAATAATAACCTCATTTTTTTTAACATTGAGAAGTTTAGAATATTTTCCAGCAATTTTTTTTGGTAGGTCTAACCAATTTTCGTTCCAACTTCGAATTAATCTATTACCCCACTGATATATTAATACTTCATTTAATTTTTTTTCTGTTTCCCTTGGTAATTTCCCTAATGAATTTCCATCCAAATATATTTCATTCTCCTGATGAATAAATTCTTTTCTAAAATGAGCTAAACTATCATTTGAATCTAAATTATGATATGTTTTTAGATTAGTCATTTTTAAAATTTAAAAAAAAAGGGATTATTTTTTCAACCCATTTTGAATATTGTTCTTTGCTTGGATGAAGACTATCTTTTGCTATCCAATTTGGATTTGAATAAATATTTCTAGTTATAGGAGTAATGTCAATAAACTTTATATTTTCAAAAGCACATACTTCATATATTATTTGATTAAAGTTATCGATTTCAATAGCTATTTTATTTGGATCTCTATCTTTTGCAAAGGGCATTGATCCCCAATCTGGTATTGAAATTACAAATACTCTTTCTTTTCTATTACCACTAAAAGCAATTGCTTCTAACAATAATGATTCAAATTGTAATTTGAACTCATCTAAGTCTCTGCCTCTGTATTGGTTATTTACTCCAATTAATAAAGAAACCCAATCATAAGGGTAATCTAAACTAGAATCATTAATTGCCTTTTTTAATTCATCAGTAGTCCATCCAGTTTTTGCGATAATCCTTGGCTCCGATAAAAAAATATTTCTTTTTTTTAAAGAATCTACAAGTTGTTTGGGCCAAGTGTGTTTTTTAGAAATACTTTCACCCACAGTATAACTATCTCCAAGAGCTAAATAACTTTCTTTTAAACTCATCTTTTTACATGAACTAAATAAAATCATAAAACATGTTATACTTAAAAGATGGAATTTTAGTTTCATGCCTTTATATTGATTAAATCAAAAGTAAGTGTTTAATTATAGTTTTTTAAATTTAATATAAATGCGTAATTATCTCTTAATTGATATATTGCTATTTAAAAAATTAAATGAAACATTTCTTTATTCTTTTTTTCTGTAGTTTTCATGTAATATGTCAAATTGATATATCCACAATCAAAATTCCAAAATCACTAAATGAAACATCAGGGTTAGAATTTTTTGAGAACTATCTTATTACTCATAATGACTCAGGAGATAAGCCTAAGTTATATATAATCAACAAGTTGGGTAAAAAGATATTAGAAATAGAGATTAGTCAAATAAAAAATAAAGATTGGGAAGATATAGCATCAGATGAAAATCATTTTTACATAGCTGATACTGGTAATAATTTTGCAACTAGAGAAAATTTAAGAATTTACATTTTAAATAAAAATTTTACTCCAAAAGGGACGATTAATATTAGGTATAAAAAACAAACAACCTTTTCAAAAGAAACTTTTAATGAGTTTGATGCAGAAGGCCTAGCGGTTTTTGGAGAAGAGTTAATTTTATTCTCAAAAAACAGGAAAACACTTAATTCTGAAATATATACTTTCCCTAAAAAAGAAGGGAATTATATTTTGACACCGAAAGCTTCAATTGATACTAAATCTCTAATTACTGCTGCTGATTATAGTTCAAAAGATGATTTGATGGTTTTAACAGGATATAATTTCGATGGGGATCAATTTTTATGCATTTTGAAAGACTTTCGTAAAAAGGGATTTGAGAACATAGACTTAAAAAAATATTTAATCCCTATTAAACCCGCTCAGATTGAAGCAATAAAGATAATTGATTCTAATAATTTTTGGTTAACATCTGAAAGTGAGGATAAAGAAAATCCCAAATTATTTAGATTAAAATTAAACAGTAATTAATATCAAATGGATTGTTATTACTAATATATATTCCTATTTTGGAAGTAATAATTATTTATAAATAATATAATACAAGTTTAATGAGAATATCAATATCCTTAACGATTCTTCTAATTTTTAGTTTAAATTTTAGTTTTGGTCAAAAAAATAAAAGAATAAAGAAAAAAGAGACTCCATATTCATTAAAATATAATAATCTTAATTGGAGAAACATTGGGCCTTTTAGAGGAGGAAGAAGTGTTGCCTCTACTGGTGTTTTGAAACATCCAAATATTTTTTACATGGGAAGTACAGGCGGAGGGGTCTGGAAAACAGAGGATTATGGAATTCATTGGAAAAATATTTCTGATGGTTTTTTTAAAACAGGAACTGTTGGTGCAATTGCAGTATCAGAAAGTGATCCTAATGTAGTTATTGTGGGAATGGGTGAACATGCCGCCAGAGGTGTGATGACATCGATGGGAGACGGAGTGTATAAATCTGAAGATTCTGGAATAACATGGAAGCATATTGGATTAGGTTTTTCCAGGCACATATCTAATATTGAAATCCACCCATCTAATCCAGATATATTTTTTGTTGCTGTTCAAGGTGCACAGTACGGCTCAAGTAAAGAGAGAGGTATTTATAAAACCTTAGACGGTGGAGAAACCTGGGAAAAGGTACTTTATATTAATGATAATGTTGGAGCTTCTTCTTTGAGTATGGATATGAATAATCCTAGAATTCTTTATGCTGCTATGTGGGAACATGAACGTACACCATGGCAAATGAAATCTGGCGGCCCGGATTCAGGAATTTATAAATCTACAGATGGGGGCCAAAATTGGACAAAATTAGAAAAAGGACTTCCTAAAATTTTAGGTAAATCAGGTATTTCAGTCTCTAGAGCAAATTCGAAAATTATTTACGTAAATCTTGAGGCTGAAGGAGATAAGTCAGGGGTCTATCGTTCAGAGGATAGTGGAGCTTCTTGGAAACAAATTAATAATGAAAGAATTGCAGTAACTCGATCATGGTATTACATGGAAGTTTTTGCTGATCCTCAAGATGAAAATAAAGTTTATGTTTTAAATGCACCAGTTCTAAAGTCTATTGATGGAGGAAAAACATTTAATGTTTTGAATACCCCTCATGGCGATAATCATCATTTATGGATACACCCAAAGAATAATCAAATTATGATTAATTCAAATGATGGAGGAGCAAATGTAACGTTGAATGGTGGGAAAAGTTGGAGTACACAACAAAATCAACCAACTTCACAATTTTATAGAGTAATTGCAGATTCTCAAGTACCCTATCATGTTTATGGTGGCCAGCAAGATAATTCAGCTATTGGTATTTTAAGTCGTGATAGTGATAGTGGTATAGATTGGAAAGACTGGTATTCTGTCGCGGGCTGTGAAAGTGCTTTTTTAGCATTTGATCCTGAAAATCCACAAACAATATATGGAGGTTGTTACCAAGGAATAATTGAAAAATGGAATCGTAGAACAAAAACAGGGAAAGAGATAAAAGAATATCCTGAGCTATCGTTAGGAAACGTTCCAAGTGAATTTAAATATAGATTTAATTGGAATGCTCCTATTTTGAGTTCTCCTCATAATCGAAATACAATTTATCATGCAGGGAATGTTATATTTAAATCTAAAGACGGCGGTATTAAATGGGAAGTTATTAGCCCAGATCTAACAAGAAATAATAAAATTCAACAAGTTCCAGGTGGAACACCATTTACAAATGAGGCTGCTGGTGGAGAAAACTATAATACATTGATGAGTTTATCATTATCACCACATGACCCTAAAGTTATTTGGGCTGGTAGCGATGATGGACTTATTCACATAACTCGTGACAGCGGAGAAAATTGGAAGAACGTTACACCTAGAGGACTAAAAGAAGGGATTATTAATAGTATTGAAGTATCTCCGCATGATCCAGCAACAGCTTACATAACATTAATGAGATATAAGTTTATGGACTTGATGCCATACATTTTTAAAACAAAGGACTATGGATTAAATTGGGAATTAATTACAGATGGAATAAAAGGAGAACATACTTTTGTAAGAGTTGTAAGAGCAGATCCAAAAGTTCCTGGAATACTCTACGCAGGAACAGAAACAGGTTTTTATATATCATTTGATGAAGGAGAGAATTGGGAATCATTTCAAAACAACTTACCAATTGTCCCAATTAATGACCTTTTCATACGTGATAACGATCTTATAGCAGCGACTGCTGGACGTTCTTTTTGGATTTTGGACGATATTAGTCCGCTTCAGGAACAAAAAAATATTAATGGTTTACATCTTGTTACACCAAAAAAAGGATACCGAATTTTTTCAAGAAAAACTTCTAAAAATTCTTTTCAAGGAACCAATCCTTTAAGTGGTATAATTTTAGATTATTATCTTCCAGAAGTTAGCGACTCATTAAATATAACTTTAGAAATTATTGATGGCGATGAAGTAATTAGAACTTATAGTTCTGTAAAAGAAAAATCAAATAAATCATGGCCAGGCGGACCAGGCCCAAAAGAAATACTACCTAAAAAACAAGGATTTAATAGGTTTCATTGGGATTTAAGAAGGGAATCTTTACCTAGTGTAGAGAAAGTTTTTGTTTACGGTAGTTATTCAGGAAGTAGAGTATCACCTGGAAATTACAAAGCAAAACTAAAAGTAAATAAGAAAGAAAAAGTGGTAGAAATTAATGTTTTACCTAATCCTAATCTTTCAATTTCACAATCAGATTTTGATAAACAGCAAGAATTATTAGTGAAAATCGAAAACTCTATTCGAGATGTCCACGAATCAGTTACAAATATGAGAGAGGTCCAAAAACAATTAAAACATTATCAACAATATCTTAGCAAAAATCAATCTTATGAAGCTTTGATAAGTAAAGCAAATATTATAGAAGAAAAACTTAAATCTTGGGAAGTAAATTTAATTCAGCCTAATCAAAAAACTTTTCAAGATGTAATTAATTTTCATAATAAACTTAACGCTGAATGGATGTATTTAAAAGAATATGTTGATTCAGAGGATCCAAAAGTAACTCAGGGAGCTGAAATAAGACATAATGATTTAAATAACAAGTGGCAGGAATATAAAATTCAATTGCAAGAAATCATCGACAAAGATTTTAAAGATTTTGAAACTGAATTTAAATCAAAAAATATACCAGCATTAATTTATAAATAGATTAATAAAATACAGAGATGGTAAAGAGAGACTTAGCTTTAAAAATTAGAAAAACACATAGGTATCTAGGGCTTTTTATAGGCATACAATTTTTAGCCTGGACAATTTCTGGTTTATATTTTAGTTGGACTGATCTAGACGAAATACATGGGGATCAATTTATTAGAGTTCCTTCTGATAAAGCAATTTATTCAAATTTAATTCCTTTAGACAGTCTTAGCGTATCAATTAGAGAGCTTGATTTAGTAGATATAGAAGGGAAACCTTATTATTGGATTAATAATAATCACCTTTATAACGCAAAAACAGGGACCATAAAGAATAGAATAACTGAAAAGGAAGCTATATCAATTGCTCAAGAAAATCTAATCGAAGAGTTAATATTAGATCATGTTGAATATTTAACAGAAACAAATTCGCATCACGAATACAGAGGACAGTCATTACCAGCATATGCAATACATTATAAGCATAAAGACTTATTAGTTGCATATGTTGATGCTAAAAGTGGAATTTTTAAAAAAGTAAGACATCAAAGTTGGCGCTGGTTTGATTTTTTATGGATGGGTCACACTATGGACTATCAAGGACGTGATAATTTCAATAATATACTTTTAAGAATTTTTTCACTTTTTGGAGTTTTTACTGTATTGAGCGGTTTTGTTCTTTGGGGAACGAGTTCAACTACAATAATTAAATTTTTAAATAGGAATAGTTAAAAACATTGGTTGTTTTAGCCATTAGTTTTTTTGACTTTCTTTATTTTTAAAATTCAAAGCAATTTTATGGAATTAATCGTTATAACTTTTCTTATCCTAACCACTCTTCTTGTTATTTTTTTAATTTTTAGATCAAAAAATACTCAAAACAAGGGTTTTGAAACTTTTTTAAGTAATCAATTTCAAAAAGAATTTATGATTAATCGTGAAGAACTATCAAAAAATTTACAGGAAAACAGAAACGAGCTTTCTAGAAGTTTTGAACGTTTAAATGAAACCATTATCAAAAAAGCAAAAGATGATCGAGAAGAGTTAAGAAATACACTTAAAGATTTTCAACATACTTTTTCTAATAACGTTGAAGATTTTAATAAACTTCAAAAGGAAAAGTTTGACCAAATGAAGGCAAAACAAGAAGAAATGATAAAAACAACAGAATTACGTTTAGAAAGAATGCGTGAAACTGTTGACGAAAAACTGCATAAAACTCTTGAAGAGCGACTAGGAAAGTCATTTGAAATGGTAACTAAGCAATTACTTGTTGTCCAGAAAGGATTAGGTGAAATGCAAAATATAGCTTCTGGTGTTGGAGATCTTAAAAAAGTTCTAACTAATGTTAAAACAAGAGGGGTATTAGGAGAAATTCAACTTGGTAACATTTTAGAAGAAATTATGACTCCAGATCAATTTGATATAAATGTTAAAACTAAAGTTGATTCTGATGCAATAGTAGAATATGCAATAAAACTTCCTGGGAGAGGTAAAAATGATAAAAGTGTTTATTTGCCAATTGATGCAAAATTTCCCCAAGAAGACTATATAAGGCTTCAAAATGCATACGAAACAGGAGACTCTGCTTCTGTTGAATTATCAATTAAATCTTTGCTTCAAAGTGTAAAAAAATTCGCAAAAGATATTTCACTAAAGTATATTGATCCTCCAAATACAACTGATTTTGGCATCATGTTTTTACCAATAGAAGGCTTATTCGCAGAAGTTGTACGTCAACCTGACATGATAGCGATGTTGCAACGAGAATATAAAATTGTTGTCACAGGACCTACGACTCTTGCTGCAATGCTCAACAGTCTTCAGATGGGTTTTAAAACTCTTGCAATCCAAAAAAGAAGTAGTGAGGTTTGGAATGTTTTGGCAGCAGTAAAAAAAGAGTTCAACTCTTTTGGAGGTGTCTTAGAAAAAGCACAAAAGAAAATAAATGAAGCAAATAAAGAAATAGAAACTCTCGTTGGAACAAGAACAAGGATGATGCAATCTAAATTGAAGAATGTAGAACATTTAGAAGTCTCAAAAACAGGCGATTCCAAGTCAAATTTTCTTGAAGTTCAAAATCAAAATAATGATTAATATTATTTTTATTAAAATACCCTATAAAGAATTATAGGGTATTTGTGGTACCTCCAGGAATCGAACCAGGGACACAAGGATTTTCAGTCCTTTGCTCTACCAACTGAGCTAAGGTACCCCGCTCTAAAGCAAGAGCAAATATAGTCGCCTTTTGTATTCTCACAAAATCATTTCACTTATTTTCTTTGTAATTTTACTTTGTTAAGCAAAATAAATGAATCTTATAATCGATCTAGGGAATACTAGAATTAAATACTTCGTGTTTAATAACAAAAATGAAATTGATTCAACTAATTTAAACCTTAATGATTGGAAAATAGAATTAAATAGATTACTTGATAACTATCCTTCTATTTCGAGATGTATAATATCAGACGTTAACGGATGTATTACTAAGGAAATAGAAAATTTTTTATCCCCTCTACCCTTTATTTATTGTTCTTCTGAATTAAAGCTTCCATTCAAATCAAGATATAAACCTTTTAATCAACTGGGATCAGATCGCATTGCTTTAATAACGTCTTCTATGATTGAATATCCAAAAGAAGATATATTAATTATTGACTTAGGGACATGTGTAACTTATGATATTTTAACTAGTAATGCTATTCATTTAGGCGGTTCAATAAGTCCTGGTTATTTGATGCGCTATAGGGCCTTAAATAAATTTTCTGGAAAATTACCTTTGTTAGAGCCTGAAATAGTTTATAATGTAATAGGCGAAAATACTGAACAAGCTATTCATTCTGGGGTAACACATGGGATTATATCAGAAATCAAAGAAACAATTAATTTTTACAAGAAAGAATTCAAATTTCTTAAGGTAATTTTGTCAGGTGGAGATGCCCAAAAGTTGTCTAAAACATTAAAAAACACCATATTTGCAAACAAAAATTTTTTAGCTAAAGGTCTAAACTTTATACTATCAACTAACATAACTAAATGATCAGAATAAAAGAGACTCTTTTTTTTCTTTTAATTGCTCTTCCATTGATTGCGCAAAATAATTCATCATCACCATATTCTTCAACCGGATTAGGTGAAAATACATTTAATGGAACTCAAGCGACAAGACATATGGGTGGCCTAGATGTTTTCACCGATTCAATACATGCTAATTTAGCCAATCCTGCAAGTTATGGATTTTTAAAATTTACAACTTACTCTATAGGTGTCAATTACATTAATAATTATATTTCCGATATTTCAGAATCTCAAAATACTGATATTGCTTCTCTTGATTATCTATCAGTAAGTATACCTACGAAAAAGTTTGGTTTTGGTTTTGGAATTATTCCATTTACCTCTATTGGATATCGTTTACAGGATGTTAGTGAATTAGAAGACTCTAATATTTTTAATAGATATGAAGGTTCTGGTGGATTAAATCGAGCATACTTTTCCTTAGGAATACCTATTTCCAAAAATATATCAATTGGTTCTACGTTAAATTATAATTTTGGGAATCTGCTTTATAGGTCAGGACAATTTGTTGATGGGATTGATAATGGAACTTTTCTTGTTAATGAGTCAGATGTTTCTGGATTTAATTATCAATTATCATTACAATTGGTTTTACCTATCAATAAAAAATTTAAAGCTCAGGCAATGTTTTCTTTAGAACCCCTTTCTTTTTTAGATTCACAAAACAGGAGAATTTTTTATACACAATCACTATCCCGAGAGACAATTATTGAGTTTACTGAAATTGATCTAGCACAATCTAATTTAAATAGAACAACCCTAGAACTTTCTCCAATCACAAAAATTGGATTTGGTCTTGGGAAAAATAAAAAATGGTTTTTTGGAGCTCAGTACAATTTGGCAAAAACTTCTACATTTGAGAATAGATTCTTTGAAAGAAATAATGTTTCTTATCAAGATTCGAAAAAATGGTCTTTAGGAGGATATTTTATTCCTAATTATGCATCATTTACAAGTTTTTGGAGCAGAGTTGTTTACCGTTTTGGATTCCGCTCTGAGCAAATGAGCACAATTATTAATAATATTGCAATAAGAGAGAATGGTGTCACTTTAGGGTTAGGACTTCCATTGACTGGTTTGTCAAACGTAAACGTTGGTTTCGAAATAATCCAAAGAGGTCAATCAACATCAGGATTAGTTCAAGAAAGAATATTAGCTTTACGAGTTGGTTTATCACTAAATGACATTTGGTTTATAAAAAGAGTTTATAATTAAATATGAAAAAGATGAAAAAGAATTATTTTAAACATGCTTTACTTTTATTTTTAGTTTTTCAAAATTTCCTTTATTCGCAAGATACAGCTGCTTGCATGCAAGATTTATCAATTTTTGCTGAATACGTAAAAGTAAAAAACTACGCCTCTGCATCAGAACCTTGGATGAGAGTAAGAGAAAATTGTCCTGATATAAACGCAGCTATTTATACTTATGGTGAGCGTATTTTAAAGAATAATATTAAAAATGGAACACCTGAGGTAATTGAAGCATCTAAAAAAGATTTAATTAAACTCTATGATGAATGGTTAAAATATTTTCCAAAAAATAAAAATAAAAGTATTGTTGGCGACGTAACAGGAAGAAAAGCGCAAGCACTTTTAGATTTTAAAATGGCTGAATTAAACGAAGTATATAAAATATTTGATGAAGCTTTTACTAAAGACGCTGCTAGTTTTACTAATCCAAAATTTTTATATAATTATTTTAAAACACTTTATGATAGATATAAAAAGGGAGATAATGAAGTCAGTATGGAAATGCTATTTAATAAATATGAAGAAGTATCTGAAAAATTTGAAGTTGAAACTGTATCTCTTGCAAAAAAACTTGATATTATTTTAAAAAAGGAGGAAGAAGGTAAGCCACTTACTAGTAGAGAACAAAGAAGAAAAAAAGTATATAATATAAATTCAAAAGCAATAGGAACTTTTCTATCAAACCTAGACGCAATAATTGTTAAAGAGGCAACCTGTGAAAATTTAATTCCTCTGTACAAAGCAAATTTTGATGAGTTTAAAGAAGATTCCGTATGGTTAAAAAGAGCTGCTAACAGAATGGATAGTAAGGAATGTTCTGATGATCCTTTTTTTGTCACCCTAGTTGAAGCACTTCACGCACTTGATCCCTCAGCAGATTCCGCATATTATTTAGGGCTTTTAAATGATAAATCAGGTAATGCAGAAGAAGCACTTAAATATTATGAGGAATCTATTTCTCTTGAAACAGATAATTATAGAAAAGCAAAAATACTTTTGAAAATTGCGAACAAATTTAGAGTAGCTGGCAGAAGATCTTCTGCGAGGAATTATGCGAATAAGGCATTAAGTTACCAACCATCACTAGGAAGAGCTTATTTATTGATTGCAAATCTTTATGCAGATAGTGCTAACGATTGTGGAAATTCTCAATTTAACAAAAGAGCTGTGTATTGGCTCGCAGCAGATTTAGCAAAAAAGGCTTCTCGTGTAGATAATTCTTTGTCTAAGATTGCTAAAAAGGCTGCAGATAGTTATAGTGGAAGAGCGCCAAGCAAAACTGATATTTTTACTGAGGGTAATGCAGGATCTGTAATAAAATTTGACTGTTGGATTAATAGAACAGTAACAGTTCCAAAGCTTCAATGATAATTGAATTTCTTAAAAACACCATTATTGTAGTAATTACTACAACCCTTTTTATTTCTTGTTATGACAACTCTAAAGTGATATCTGAAATTGAGAGTAATAGGCAGGAACCAATTGGAACCGCTTTAAACATAAGAATGGTTTATACAGACTCCTTGAAAATCCAAGCAATTCTGACAGCACCGAAACATGTTGATTATACAAATCTAGATTTTAGATACGCTGAATTTCCAGAAGGATTGAAAGTTGTTTTTTTTGATGAAAATGGAAATGAAAATGAGGTTTTAGCTGACTATGGGATTCTTTACAACGATACAAAACTTGTAGACTTAAAAGGGAATGTTCAATTGAAATCTTTTACAGGTTCAAAATTAAATACAAGTCAACTCTTTTGGGATGCCGAGTCAGAATGGTTATTTACCGAGAAGCCATTTAAATATCAAGATTCAGATTATAATTTCAATGCACTCAGATTGGATACAAATAAAGATTTTACTAAATTCCAAACAGGAAATTTAATTGGAACCATAACTGTTTCAGAGACTAAAGACACACTAGTAAAAAAATAATGAAGACTTATAAAATTTCAGAAGTCCTCTATTGGACAATTGCTGGGATATCCATTTATAAATTTATATCCCTTTGGGGATATGATCAAACAAGAGCTTATTATTTCATTGGTTTTGCTGTTTTATCAATATTTATGGCACTTTTTAGACGACATTTTAGAAAAAAGTATAACAAAAGGAACCAGAACTCTAAATGATAGTTTCTGATATTGTAATTCTCATAAGTATTTTACTTTCAGCTTTTTTTTCTGGTATGGAAATAGCATTTGTATCTTCTAATCGCTTTTCTTTAGAAATAGAAAAGCTTCAGCTAAGTTTCACATCAAGAGTTTTAAAAAATATTACTATTAATCCATCAAGATTTATAGCAAGTATGCTTTTAGGAAATAATATTGCATTAGTGGTTTATGGAATATTTATGGGTGAGCGTATTTTACAATTTTTATTCCCCTATACAATACTCTCAGGCGAAGATCCAAGTTTAATTGTTGTGTTCTACCAAACTCTTTTGTCGACAGGGATAATTTTATTAACAGCTGAATTTTTACCTAAAGTATTTTTTCAACTATACTCTAACATTGCAATTAAAATATTTGCTATTCCAGTTGCTTTATTTTATTATTTATTCTATCCAATTACTTATTTAATAATTCAATTCACAGATATAATTCTAAGTCGTTTCTTTAAAACAAATTCTGATAAAGTTCAACTTTCATTTTCTAAAGTTGAATTAGGAAATTTTATTGAAGAACAAGTAGAATCTATTTATGATAAAGATAATTTAGACTCAGAGATTAAAATTTTTCAGAATGCTTTAGAGTTTTCAGACGTTAGAGCTAAGGAGGCAATGGTTCCAAGAGCTGAATTAGTAGCAGTAGATCAAAATACACCAGTTGAAGAACTAAAATCGTTATTTATTGAAACAGGGTTATCTAAAATTCCCATATATACAAAATCTATTGATCAGATTTTAGGCTATGTACATGTTTTTGATATGATAAAGAATCCAAAATCCTTAAAAAAAATATTATTACCGTTAGCTTTTGTTCCAGAAACTATGTTAATTAATGATGTTCTAAAATTACTTACAAAACAACGTAAAAGTATTTCAGTTGTAATTGACGAGTATGGTGGGATTTCTGGAATTCTTACTGTAGAGGATATAGTTGAAGAACTTTTTGGAGAAATTGAAGATGAATATGATAAGGTAGATCATATTGAAAAACAGATTGATAAAAACACATATGATTTTTCTGCTCGTTTGGAAGTAGATTATATAAATAAAAAATACAATTTATCACTACCTGAAAGTGAATTTTACGAAACCATAGGTGGTTTAATCGCATATAACACAGGTGAAATACCTAAAAAGGGAGAAAAAATTGAAATTTATCCATATGTCTTTACAGTTACAAAAGTAACTTCAAAGAAAATTGAAGAAATAAATTTGATGTTTAAAAATGAAGAATAGAAATCCAAACCGATTTTTTTATTCTAAGGATCTTTCTTAATTCATAGGAAAAGAGTATTTTCGCACACTATTATAATAAAATACAATGGCCATTTTAGGGAAAATAAGACAGCGTTCCATTTTTTTGATTATCGTAATCGGGATGGCACTCTTTGCTTTTGTAATTTCAGGAGTATTTGATGGTAATAGTGCTAATAGTGGACCAACAGAACCAATTGCTTTAATCAATGACGATGAGATTGAAATTGATTTTTTTCGTCAAATGGTAGATCAAACACAGCGGAATTATAATTATTCTACTTTAAAGTCTGTTAATTTAGTTTGGAACCAAGCTTTGAGAAATACAATTTTTGAACAAGAATTTGAAAAGCTTGGCATAGATGCTGGTAGAGACCAACTAGAGCAAATTATTTCCTCAGATGATAACGTTATTAATAATCCTAGTTTTCAAAACGAAGCTGGGTTTTTCGATTTTGGAGTTTTTACTGATTATATAGCTGAACTTAAGGTTCAAAACCCAACTGCATATGAAAATTGGAAATTTCAGGAACAAAGCATAATTGGTGTTGCAAAGCAAAGAATATATTTAGATCTAATTATGTCAAGTACAAGGATGACTGAGTCTGAGGCTAAAACAGATTATCATCTAGAAAATGACAATGTGAATTTTAAATATGTTAAAATTCCTTATGATTCAGTTGAGGATAGCTTAGTTAAAATAACCGATGCTGAAATTAAAAACTATATCAGTGATAACGCATCAAAATATAAAAGAGAAGAATCTAGAAATATACAATTTGTTTCTTTCGAAGATACTCCAACCGAAGACGATTTAGCAATGATACGCCTAAAATTAGATGGCCTTAAATCAGAAAGAATAGCGTATAATGATGTATCTAAATTGACAGATACCATTGAAGGTTTTAGCCAAACTAAAAATGTTTCTGATTTTGTTGACCAATATTCCGAAACCCCTTTTGATTCTATTTATAAGCCTAAAGGGGCTTTTAATAACGAATATGCAAATATTCTCTTTGAAATGAAAAAAGGTGAGGTATTTGGACCTTACCGTGATGGTAATGCCTTTAAAATTTCAAAGTTGCTAGATATTAAAAAAAATGCTTCACTAAGAGCAAGTCATATTTTAATCTCTTATGAAGGAGCTACAAGAGCTTCTGAAAATATAACGCGCTCAAAATCTGAAGCTAAAAAAGAAGCTAACAGAATATATCGCTTAGCAAGAAGAACTTCATCTGATTTCGAAGAACTTGCAAGACAGTATTCCGATGGACCAACAAGATTGCGTGGTGGAGATTTAGGTTTTTTCAAAGAAGGAGAAATGGCTACTGAATTTTATAATTATGTTAACAAAAACAGAGTAGGAAGAGTAGGAGTTGTTGAAACTGAATTTGGATTTCATGTAATAAAGGTAACTGACAAAGATGATTTGGCTCTTATAGCTGATGTAGTTGCTAGTGTTATTCCTTCAGAGAAAACCTCTAATGAGGTTTTCAGAAAAGCTACTCAGTTTGAAATGGATAGTAACAACTCTAACGATTTTTCAATTACTGCAAAAAATAATAATTACAAAATTAGACCTGTTAAACAAATAAATATATTAGAAGAAAACCTTCCTGGACTCCCAAACCAAAGAAATTTAGTTAGATGGCTATTTGAAGATAAAACCCGTGTTGGAGATATTAAAAGATTTACATTAAATGGAGGAGGTTATGCAGTTGTTCAATTAACTGAAAAGATAAAAGCAGGTCTAGCTTCAGTTAATGAAGTAGGATTTGAAGTAAAAAAAATATTATCCAAAAACAAGAAAGCCAGAATAATACAAGATCTCTATAAGGATAAAAATTCATTAGAAAAATTGATTGAATCGGATAGTAAATTATCTATCGAAAATGCTACTGCAGTAAATCAAAAAAACCCTACAATTGCTGGTGAAGGAAACGAACCCAAGGTTATTGGAACAGCTTTTGCTATGAATGAAAATGAAATTTCTACCCTGATAGAGGGAGAAAATGGTGTTTATAAAGTTGTATTAATTAAAAAAAATAAAGTATCAGAACTTGAAGACTATAGTCTTTATTCAAAACAAATGCAACAAAAAGCTAAATCAAGACTACTAGAAAATATATTTTCTGCTCTTGAATCAGTATCAGAAATCAAAGATAACAGGGCACTATATTACTAATATAATTTTAAAATTTTTTTGAATACTAATTCCGCTTAGTGATTTTTTTAATTGAAAACATTCAATGCTAGTAAAATTATAATCAGGGCTTATGTTCTAAACGACATATTTTATTAAAAGGTATTATTGTATTAAAACCTTTGTCTAAAAAATATTTTTTTGTAAACTTATTTCCAGTTGCAAGGATAAAATCTCCACCCCAAGCCCCAAGACTCTTTATACTTCCTTGGAAATCTGAAAAAAACTTTTCTTTCACGGTCTTTTTTTGAAGAATTTGACTTAATATAATTTCGTGCTGATTAAGATTATATTCAAAATTATCTAAAGTATCAGAAGCAATAATTTTATCGGTAATTGAGTTAATTTTTCTTATTGTTGAATTAGATATAGAATTATGATTAAAATTTTTTATAGCTTTTTGAGTGTCTATTTTTTTATTTAGATAAATGAAAAATAATTGATCTACAAATAAAGGGGAAAAATTCACATTTTCAATTCTTGGATTTAACTCTTTTTTAGTATATATAATTGGTCCACTAGCATGGCTACATGCTATATCATAACCACTACCACCAAAAATTTTTTTTCCTAATTGATATGGATTTACTTTAGCCCAAGAAGCAATATTTGATATTAGTGTAGATGAACTTCCAAGTCCCCAATTTTTGTTAAATTCTAGAAATGTTTTAACCTCTCCGCCTTCTAATAGGAAATTTGGATTTTCTTTTTTAGCTAAATTAAGTAGGGCTTTTAATTTTTTTGCTACTATAATTTTTGAGGACTTTATAATATCTACACTTGGCAATTCAAAAATCGCTTCAAACCAAAGAGTACCATTATGATCATAACTTTTCCAAGAAAGAGTTTGATTTTCTAAATTTTCAAATTTTAAATATTGACCTTTGTTACAAGGAATAGCAAAAGCTTTAGCACCTGCTAAGACAAGATATTCAGAAGTAATCAATATTTTACCGTTACTGTAAAATGATTTCATATTCAGAATACATTTTCATCTAAAAATTTTTTTACAGCACTCACTGAAACTATTTTATTTTTAAAATAATTTGTAGCTGCAATTTTTTGGGCCTTATCTGCTTTAAATTGGTTAAGTATATTAAGCAAATGCATTTTCATATGCCCTTTTTGAATTCCTGTTGTAACAAGTGATTTTAGTGCTGCAAAATTTTGTGCTAAACCTGCTGAAGCAATAATTGACATAAGTTCTTCTACATTTGGACTTCCTAAAAGTTCGAGAGACCAATTAACCATTGGATGAAGATTTGTAAGTCCTCCAACAGTGCCAACAGCCAAAGGTAATGTTAGTTCCATAATAAATTGATCATTTTCTATATATGCTTTACTTAATGATTGGTATTGTCCAGATCTTGAAGCATATGCATGAACTCCAGCCTCTATAGCTCTGAAATCATTTCCCGTAGCAATAATTAATGCATCTATACCATTCATTATTCCTTTGTTATTTGTTACGGCTCTATATGGTTCTACGTTAGCAATATTCAAAGCGTTTATAATTTTTTGTGCAAAGTTATAACCATTGAGACCGTTTTCTTCTAAAATAAATTCTTTTAAATTGCACTTAACCATAACATTTACTAAGCATTCTGGTACATAATTTGATAGAATACTCATGACTACCTCAAGGTCTTGTTTTTTATCATTAATTAAATTATCATTTTCAGCGTGTATCATAACATCCTTTGCGATGGATTCTAAACAAGAATTTATAAAATTGGCGCCCATTGATTCAGCAGTTTTGAATCTTAAATCTAATTGAAAGTAATAAGGTAAAATGTCTGATTTATCTATTAACTCAATACTAATAATTCCACCACCTCTGGCTTCCATATTTTTTGTTATAGATTTAGTTGAATTTAAAAAATCATTTTTTCTATTATCAAAAAAAGATTTTAGTCTTTCAGGGTTTCCTTTATACATTAAATGAACTTGCCCTACTTTTATGGTATTAACGATTTTTGTTTCAAACCCTCCACGTTGACACCAGAATTTTGCTGCATTGGAAGCAGCTGCAACAACGGAACTCTCTTCAATTACCATTGGTAAAGTATAGTATTTTTCATTAATCAAAAAATTCGGAGCAACTCCAAAAGGCAAATAGAAATTAGTCAAAGAATTTTCAATAAATTCATCATAAGTTTTTTGAACTTTTGTGTCTAAATTCCAATGACGTTCAAGTTCTTTTCTGGCTTTTTCAGGGTTTTTGAAATGAGTTTTAGCAATCCATTCTATTTTTTCAATTTTAGATAATTTGGAAAAGCCATTAATCTTTTTACTCATCACTGATTTTTGGTAAATATAAATAATTTGACTCCCTTCTTATATTATGATTAAGTCAATTTTCATACATTGGGCAATCAAAAAAAATATGATATTCAAATTGACTTTATTTAATTTTTTAAAAACTAAAGGGGAAAATGATTATTACATTTTCAAAATGAGATTTTTCTATCACATTTTTTTCATTATACAAACAATAATTTCTCAAGAATATAAAGTTGATTATGAAAAATTATGGGAAGGTGATTATGAACCTAAAAGACTCGAATCAATTCTTTCAATGAACGATGATAATCATTATACAGTATTAGAAGAAAATGCAGAATTAAATAGTAGTTCAATTATATTATATTCTTATATAAATTTAAAGGAGCGAGTCGTATTATTTGACTCGAATACATTTACTGAAAAATTTGAAATATCTAGTTATTCATTTTCAAAAGATGAGCAAAGTCTTTTATTGGAGACGCTTGTGGATCCAATTTATAGGAGATCAAAACAAGGGATTTATTGGATTTACAATTTAAAATCAAAAGAATTACAAAAGCTTAGAGATGAAAAAGTTCAAGAACCAACTTTTTCTCCTGACGGAAAGAATGTAGCTTATGTTTACAGGCGTAATATATATGTAAAAAATTTAGTTACTAAAGCCACAAGACAACTTACATTTGATGGAGATTATCAAACAATAAATGGTATTACTGATTGGGTCTATGAAGAGGAGTTTGGTTTTGTTCGTGCTTTTCATTGGAGTCCTGATTCTAAAAAAATTGTCTTTATGCGTTTTGATGAATCTAAGGTTCCTATATTTTCAATGGGAATTTATGGGAAGGATACTTACCCTTTTCCATACATGTTTAGATATCCTAAGGCTGGAGAAACAAATGCAACTATTGATCTTTTTGTTTTGGAATTAGGAAGTGGAATAAAGGAACCCATTATTTTTAATGAAAAACCATACTATGTACCTAGAATAAAATTTGATGGTGGCGAAAATACTCTCATAATTCAAACGATTAACAGACATCAAAACGATCTTAGGGTCTTTAGTTATGATATTGAAAAAAAAACTTTTCGGCTTTTGATTAAAGAACAAGATAAAGCATATGTAAGTATTCATGACGATTTAAAATTTATAGATGATAATAGTTTTTTGTGGACAAGTGAAAGGGATGGTTTTATGCACATATATCACTATGATAAAAATGGGAATTTAATTAATCAAGTTACAAAAGGTAATTGGGAAATAACCAAAATGTATGCATATAATCCTGATCTTAAAGAAATTTATTATCAGTCTGTAGAGGGCAGTAGTATTGAAAGAGGGATTTATGCAATTAAAATAAATGGCAAAGGGAAACGAATTCTTCAAGCAACAAATGGGACAAATGGTGCAAACTTTAGTAAAAAAGGATCTTACTACATACATTCATATTCCGATGAGAGAACACCTCCAAAATATTCTCTCTATCAAACCAGAAAAAATAAATTAATAAGGGAACTTTTAAATAACCAAAAATTATCTAAAACCCTAGCATCATATAACTTATCTAATAAAGAATTTTCAACTCTTAATGTAAATGGTTTCAATTTAAATATGTGGATGATCAAACCAGATAATTTTGATCCAAAGAAGAAATATCCACTTTTAATGTTTCAATATTCAGGACCAGGATCACAACAAGTTTCTAACAGATGGGGAGATTCCAGAACTATTTGGCATAAAGATCTCGCAAACAAAGGGTATATTATTGCCTGCGTAGATGGAAGAGGTACGGGTTATAAAGGAGCAGAATTTAAAAAATCAACTTACTTGAATTTAGTTAAATATGAATCAATAGATCAAATTGAAGCTGCTAAATCTCTTGGCTCATTATCTTATATTGATGAATCAAGAATAGGTATTTGGGGATGGAGTTTTGGAGGTCATATGGCAGCTCAATGTTTACTAACTGGAGAAGAAGTATTTTCTATGGCAATAGCTGTAGCCCCTGTTACAAATTGGAGATTTTATGACACAATATATACTGAAAGATTTATGAGAACACCTCAAGAAAATCCAGATGGTTATGACTTAAATTCTCCATTAAATTATGCAGATAAATTAAAGGGAAAATTTTTGATCATCCATGGATCAGCAGATGATAATGTACATGTTCAAAACACTATGCGTATGGTTGAGGAATTAATACAAGAAGATAAGCAATTTGAGTGGATGATTTATCCAGATAAAAATCATGGAATATACGGTGGGAATACTAGAAGACACCTGTATACAAAAATGACTAACTTTATTTTTGAAAACTTATAATCAACCAAATTGTAAACATGCCCACTTCAGATAAAATCAAACAATCACAAACTATTTTTGGTCATCCACCTGGACTTTATGTCCTATTTTTCACAGAATTGTGGGAAAGATTTTCGTATTATGGGATGAGAGCTTTATTTACCCTTTTTCTTGTTGCAAAGACAAATTCCAATAATCCAGGATTTGGATGGTCTAACTCAGAAGCAATAGCACTATATGGATGGTACACAATGCTAGTATATTTAGCGTCAGTTCCTGGTGGGTGGATTGCAGATAATTTTCTCGGCCAAAAGAAAACCGTTATGCTTGGTGGATTTTTGCTATGTATAGGCCATACGATTTTGGCTTTTGATACTGAATTTAGTTTTTATTTAGGTTGCTTTTTTGTGATTTTAGGTGTAGGAGGATTAAAGCCTAACATATCTAGTATGGTTGGAGGGTTATATAAACAAGGAGACAAAAAAAGAGATTTAGGGTTTTATATATTTTACATGGGGATTAATATTGGTGGATTTGCGGCTCCAATACTATGTGGTTGGGTTGGAGAGACTTATAACTGGCATTATGGCTTTGGATTGGCAGCAATAGGCATGTTTATTGGACAAATAACCTATTTCTATGGTCAAAAATATTTAATTGGAGTGGGAGATTTTATAGGTAAAAAGTCACATCCAGATAATGATTATATTAATAGAAAACTTACACCTATTGAAAAAGATAGAATAAAGGTTCTTTTAATTTCTTTTTTATTAATAATTGTTTTTTGGGGTGCTTTTGAACAGGCTGGTGGATTAATGAATCTATATGCAAAACAAAAAACAGATAGAATGTTAATGGGAATTGAATTACCAGCTTCCTGGTTTCAATCATTAAATTCCTTTTTTATAATAACATTAGCAGTATTTATTGGTGGATTTTGGATGCGCTGGAAATCAAAAGGAAAGGAAGCTTCTTCACTTTACAAGATAGCAATAGGAATCCTAATAATGGGTATGGGATTCATGTTCATGAGATTTGCAGCTTTAGACTATGAAGTAGCTGGCAAATCTGCAATGTATTGGCTAGTTATGGCATATTTATTTCATACAATTGGAGAGTTGTGTGCTTCTCCAGTATCTTTGTCGTTCATCACTAAACTTGCACCAGTAAAATATGCGGCTTCTATAATGGGACTTTATTGGGCAGCAACAGGCTTAGGGAATAAAATAGCTGCAGGTGTTGGTGGATTCGCTGAAACTGCAGGGGAGAAAAAAGTTTTTACAGGAATTTTTATCTTTTGTTTAATAATATCTTTATTAGTTATTCTGTTATTGAAACCTCTTAAACGTCTTACACACGGGGCAGAGGATATTGAAAAATAAAATAGTTTAGTAACTTTGTAATAGGTTTCTTTTATATGAAATACTTAATCCTATTTTTTGTTAGTTTTAATCTATTGACAAATAGTGTTTTTGCACAAACTATCCAGTGGATGTCACTTGATGAAGCAAGAGCTGCCCAAAAAGTTAATCCCAAAAAAATTTTTATGGATGTTTATACCAATTGGTGTGGGCCTTGCAAGTTGCTCGAAAAAAATACTTTTCAAAACCCGGATGTTTCAAGATATATATCAGAAAATTATTATGCAGTAAAATTTAATGCTGAAGGAACTGATGAAATTAAATTCTATAACCAAACATTTTCGAATCCAAATTATGATCCAAATAGAAAAGGACGCAATGCAACTCACCAATTCACTCAGTTTTTAGGAGTGAAAGGTTATCCAACAATGGTTTTTTTTAGTGAAGACGGTGATCCTATAATGCCTTTAGTAGGATATTATAAACCAAAACAAATAGAACTTTATTTAAAAATGATAAAGCAAGGTGATTATCAAGTTTTTTCAAAACCAGAAGATTTTGAAAACTATAAGAAAAACTTTATCCCCAGATTTAGAGGCTAATTTATTTATAAATTTTGTTTTAAGGATGCAAATATAAGTTGTGCGGTTTTTTTACTCGCACCTTTTCCCCCCAGTTTAGATTTTAGAAGTTTATAGTTTTTATTAATTTTTTTCAATTCATTTCTTTTCAATAATTTATTTAAAAAACTAATTAAGTTATTTAAATTAAAATCATCTTGTATGAGTTCAACAACTGCAGGCTTATTTAGAATTAAGTTCACTAGAGAAATATATTTTATTTTAATGAATTTTTTTCCTAACCAATATGTTATTTTATCTGTCTTGTAACACACAAGCTGAGGTGTATTAAAAAGTGCAGTTTCTAAAGTTGCAGTTCCACTTGTAACTATTGCAGCTGAACTGTAATATAATAAATCATATGTGTGATTACTTAAAAGTTTAATTGAAGAATTCTTAATATAGCTTAAGTATAATTTTAGGTTAATATTTGGCGCACAAGCTATAATAAATTGGTATTCTTTAAAATGACTTTCTAATTTTATAAATAATGGGAGATTTTTTTTGATTTCCTGTAAACGACTTCCTGGGAGTAATGCTACTATTGGTTTTTTGGTATTTAATGAATGTATTTTGAAAAAATTTTTATTTTTTTTGAAAAGAGAAAAATGATCTAACAGAGGGTGACCAACATAATTGACTAGTAGGTTATGTTTTTTTTCAAAAAACTCTTTCTCGAAAGGGAGCACAACATAAAGTGATTCGATATTTTTTTTTATCTGTTTTACTCTACTTTCTCTCCAAGCCCAAACAGAAGGGCTTATATAGTAATGATTTTTGAAACCAATTTGTTTTGCCCACTTTGCTATTCTTAAATTAAAGCCTGGGAAATCAATATAAATTATTACATCTGGATTAAATTTTAAAATATCACTTTTACAAAACGCTATATTTTTCAAAATTTTTGGAATTCGTAAAATGACTTCCAAAACACCCATAAAAGCTAAATTTTTATAATGTTTTATAATAAAAGCACCTTCTTTTTCCATAAGGTCTCCTCCCCAAGCTCGAAATTCTGAATTTTGATCAATTTTTTTTAAAGCTGCAATTAGTTTTGAACCATGTAGATCACCAGAAGCTTCACCAGAAATAATATAATATTTCACAAAAAAATAGTTGGTATCAAGAATTAATTTTCAATAAAGCTATTATAATAACAAATAGCACAGAGATTGCAACTAAACCTGAAGCAAATTCAAACTTATTCTTCTTAAGTGCAATAAAAAATATTGGAAGATTAATTAATGCTGATAATGAAATCAATCCGCCTAATTTGTTTTGAGTATAAAGACTTGAAATACTTTTTTCAATTGTTAAGTCTGAAAGAAAAAAAAGTAAAATTATGACCCCGAAACTAGTCCATAGAAATCCTGTTAAAATACCCCAATAAAAATATTTATTTTTTACAAACTCCATGTATTTAGCTGTTGTAAACTATGGTGAGCTGTCAAATCAAATTGAGTCGGGACTATAGAAATATATCCTTTATTCAGTGCCCACTCATCAGTATCTTCTCCCTTATCTTCATTAATAAAAGTTCCAGTTAACCAGTAATATTCTCTTCCCATGGGATTAGTTCTTTTATCAAATTCTTCTACCCAATAAGCTCTAGCTTGTCGACAAATTTTCATTCCTTTAATTTTTCCATTTTTCAATAAAGGAAAATTTACATTTAGCACAACATCTTTTGGAATCCCTTTCTTTAGTGCTTCAAGTGAAATTTTTTTAATATATTCTTTTAAAGGTTTAAAGTTAGCATTCCATTTAAAGTCTAAAAGTGAAAACCCAATAGCTGGAACCCCTTCTATGCCAGCCTCTATAGCTGCACTCATAGTGCCGGAATATATAACATTGATAGACGAGTTTGAGCCATGATTTATTCCAGATACACAAAGGTCAGGTTTTTTATCTAAAAGCTCGTTTATTGCGAGTTTAACACAGTCGGCAGGAGTTCCTGAGCAACTATATTCTAGTTGAGGGCCGTCAGTTACCTTAATTTTATCACAATATAATGTAGAATTGATTGTAATCGCGTGTCCCATACCCGATTGAGGAGAGTCTGGTGCAACAACAACTACTTCTCCAATTTCATTCATAACTTCAATTAAGCTTCTAAGTCCTGGAGCTGTGATGCCATCGTCGTTAGTTACAAGAATTAGAGGTTTTGTTTTCATAAAGTTATATAATTGCTAATTTAAGAAATCTTTAAACGCTTTTTTTTTAAATAAATAATAACAAAACTTTTTTTATAAAATCTTTATATTTACAAGTTGTGAAATAGAAAAACCCAAACCAATTCCTATGCAAAATTACTCTAGGATATTTTTATTTTTTTTAGCTACTGTCTTAATCCTTGGTTATACTAAACAGAATGAGGATCCTAAAAAAGACAAGCTTTTAATTGAAATAATTTCATATGTAATAGAAAGAGGGCACTATGATCCAAAACAAATAAATGATAATTTTTCTGAAAATGTTTATTTGAATTATTTAGAAAATTTAGATGGGCAGCATAGATTTTTTCTTAAAAATGATATAGATACATTTAAGTCTCATAAATATAAAATTGATGATGAGATTAAAAATGCTCAGATTAATTTTTTTGATCTTACTTACACCAAGTTAATGCAAAGAATGAATGAGGTTGAAAATTTTTATGAAGACTTGTTGAGTACTCCTTTTAATTTTAATATAAGAGAAAAGATTGATTTGAATTATGAAAACTCACCTTATGCTTCCAATATTGTTGAATTAAAAAAAATATGGAGGAAGCGATTTAAATTAAATGCACTCGAAACATATTCAATAAAAAAAGAAGAAGAACTTCAAAAGAAAAATCAGGACACTGTATATCAGATGATTTCAGATAAAGAACTTGAGAATAACGCTCGAAAAGATATTATTGATAATATGAAAAATTTTTTCGAAGTATATAATGATCAAAAAAGAAAAGATTGGTTTTCTATTTATATTAATTCTATAGTTGCTCAATTCGATCCACACACTTTTTATTTTGCTCCTAGAGATAAAGATCGTTTTGATATGACTATGTCTGGAAAATTTGAGGGCATTGGGGCAAGACTTAATAAAAGAAATCAACAAATTAAAGTAGTAGAGATTATATCTGGAGGGCCAGTATGGAAAGATAAGCTTTTAGAAATAGGCGATGCGATATTAAAAGTAAGACAAGAGAACGAAAAAGAAGCAATAGATATTTCAGGGATGGTGATTGATGACGCAGTTAAATTAATCAAAGGACCAAAGGGGAGTAAAGTTTTTTTAACTATAAAAAGAGTTGATGGAAATATTGTAGAAGTTTCGATAACTCGAGATGTTGTCGAACTAGAAGAAACATATGCAAAATCAACTTTAATTAAAGATAAATCTGGAGATTATGGTTTGATAGAACTACCAAAATTTTATATAAATTTTGAAGACTATAATGAAAGGAATGCAGCTACAGATGTTAAAAAAGAACTTGAACAGCTTAAGAAAAAAAATGTAAAAGGTATAATTCTCGACTTGAGAAACAATGGAGGTGGATCATTGAAAACCGTTGTAGATATGACAGGTTATTTCATTGAAAAAGGTCCAGTGGTTCAAGTTAAAAGCACTGGTGGGCGAAAGGAAGTCCTTAGGGATAATGATCCAACAGTAGTTTGGGATGGTCCAATTGTAGTATTAGTAAATGAATTTTCTGCATCTGCTTCAGAAATAATTGCTGCTGCACTTCAAGATTATAGAAGAGCGATTGTTCTAGGAAGTAAACAAACATTCGGTAAAGGAACAGTTCAAAACATAATTGACTTAAATAGAATGATTTCAGGAGGCACATATGGTGATTTAGGGGCACTGAAAGTAACAACAGATAAATTTTATCGGGTAAACGGAAAATCAACACAGTTAGAGGGTGTAAAAAGTGATATTATTTTTCCAGACCGATATTCTTATGTTGAAATGGGTGAAAAAGATCAAGAAAATCCATTAGCTTGGGATCGAATTACTCCAGCAAACTTTAAACCGTTGATAATGACAAATTATGAGTATGCTATTGAAAGAAGTAAAAATCGACTCAAAGAAAACCCAATAGTATCGTTGATAAATGAACAAGCGCTTTGGGTTCAAAAACAACAATCAGATTTTTCTTATTTCCTGGACTACGATTCATTTATAAATGAAAAAGAGGAAAAAAAACAATATGCAGAACGTTTTAAAAAACTATCTGAATACAAAGCACCCTTTGAATTTCAGTGGCTTCCAGAAGCTGGAAGAAAGGAATATTTAAATTCAGACACAATTGAAAAAAGAAAACGTGCGATTGAAGTTTTAAGGGGTGATATTTATATTTCTGAGGCTGTAAATATTCTTATTGACCTTTCATCTTCAATAAAAAAAGACCGTGTTGTAGCACAAAATAAAAAAAGATAGTTTGATTTGGAGTTTAAACGTACTTTCGAAAGATTAAAAAAGGACGTTTGGGCTATTGTAAGCTTGACTTATATATTACTGATATGTTTCACTGCTGTCTTTGCTTATCAAATAGTTCCTGATAAAACTGAAAATGCTAACCAAATGCATCTTTCTATTCATTCCCAACCCCCTGGATTTTCATGTAAAATATTAATGATTCCTGGGCCCTTAGAAACAGAGGAAAAATTTTCTTTAAGTGGACAAATAAATTCAAGTGATGAAATACCAATTCAAGAAATCATTTGGAAGGAAGACGCAATATTTTTTAAACGATATGGAAACGCTACTAACTATTTTGAGGAAGTTTCTTTTGACCTATTTCCAAAAGAGTTATCAAAGAAAGAAATAGAAAAAAATTATTTAAAGAATAAATATTTTTTCCTTGGAACAGATAAATATGGTAGAGACTTATTTAGCAGATTAATAATAGGTTCAAGAATATCTATTTCAATTGGATTTGTCGCTGTAATTATTTCTTTGATTTTAGGCTTATTTTTCGGAATGCTAGCAGGTTTTTACGGAGGTTGGATAGATCGTTTTATCCTTTGGTTAATAAATGTGGTTTGGTCTATCCCTACCCTTTTAATGGTAATTGCCATAACATTAGCACTTGGAAGAGGATTTTGGCAAGTATTTGTAGCTGTTGGACTCACCATGTGGGTAGAAGTTGCACGTTTAACAAGAGGTCTTGTCAAAACTGCAAAAGAAGAATTATTTATCAAAGCAGGAAAAATTTTAGGTTTCTCAAAAGGGAGATTAATATTAAATCATATCTTACCTATCACAATAGCACCTTTAATAGTTATTTCGACATCAAATTTTGCAAGTGCTATTTTAGTGGAAAGTGGTCTCAGTTTTTTAGGTATTGGCGCACAACCACCAATACCAAGTTGGGGTAGTATGGTAAAGGATCACTTTAGATATTTACTTCTTGGAAAACCATTTTTAACTTTAGTTCCTGGTATTGCAATAATGACTTTGGTTTTATCATTTATGATTTTAGGGAATAGTTTAAGAGATGCGCTAGATGTAAGAAATTAATTTAAACGATTAGAATCTAAATTTAGATAAATGAATAACATAATACTAAATGCCAATAAGTTTGTCCCACCATAACTAATAAAGGGTAAAGGTATTCCGACTGTAGGAACTAAACCTAAAGTCATTCCTATATTGATAAAAAAATGAACAAATAACATACTGGCAAAAGAGTATGAAAATATTCTTGGGAAAGGTTGAGTTTGTTTTTCAGCACGAAAAATTATTCTTAAAATCAATATTGTATAAAGAATAATAAGGGTAAAGCTTCCTAAAAACCCCCATTCTTCTCCTATTGTACTGAAAATATAATCTGAATGTTGTTCTGGTACAAATCCTCCTTTTGTTTGTGTTCCATTAAGAAACCCTTTACCTAAAAATCCTCCAGAGCCAATTGCAATTTTAGACTGATTTATATTATATCCAATTCCTTTTGAGTCAGTTTCAAGTCCTAATACAATATTGAAACGATCTCTATGTCTTTGTTCAAAAACAGAGTTGAATATGAAGTCTACTGAAAAAATAAACAGAGCCGAAATACCAAAAACCAATATAAAGGGTTTTTTATTAGTCTTTGGATAAGTTCTTACTATTAAACGGTATACTAGTAAAAAAATAACGAGAATGGCTATAGATAAACCTATTGGATTAAATAAAAGAGATAAAATAAAAAGTAAAACTAATAATAATCCTAAATAAAGCACCCTAATATCTAGTCCTTCCCTTATTAAAACAAAGATCAGACCAAAAAAAACAATTCCTGACCCTGCATCTGGTTGAAGAAAAATTAATATAACCGGAATAATAATTGATAAAATAATTTTAATTAAATCAGAGGTTTTATTTAAATCTATTTGAATTGAACTTAAGCTTTTTGAAACTAATATTGCTGTTGTTATTTTTGCAAATTCTGATGGTTGAAAACTAAAACCACCGATTAAATACCAAGACAAAGCTCCATTAATTTTTTCACCAAAAACAAAGAGACCTATAAGGCTTACTAATGATAATACGTAAAAAACAGTAGATAAATGTTCAAAAATATTTGGGTTTATTAATAGAATTAATGGAAGTAGAAGCAGACAAAAAGTGAAGATCAAAAACTGTTTCCCAGCTGGAGTACTCCAATTAAAAATAGATACATGAATTTCAGAAAAAGTAGTTGAGTAGATACTTAAAATACCAAATGAAACTAAGAGAAGAAAAATCAATATACTCAGCCAATCTAAACGAAGAAAAATATTTTTACTCATTAATCACAAATGGTTTTCCTAAAAAAGGTTTTTGATATTCGGCAATGAGGCTTCCATTTATCATTTTTGTTTCAAGCCATTGACGCATCACTTTTCCTTTTAAGTATTTTTCAATCATTAAACTACCTATTGGAGCAGCCCATCTAGCTCCCCAATATCCATTTTCAATAAAAACAGCAATCGCTATTTTAGGGTCCTCTTTAGGTGCGAAACCGATAAAAATTGAATGATCAGTAAGTTGAGTTTTTTCATTATTTATGCGAATAAAATTTTCAACAGTTCCAGTCTTGCCACAAATTTCAACTCCTTTAATTCTTGCTATACGGGCAGTTCCTTTTTCAACAACTTGATGCATTCCTTCAATAACCGTTTCAAAATGTATTTTATCAATTAATGTTTTATTTTTAGGATACAATGAGTCTAGAAAACTTTTCGAGAATGTTTTTTTAAAATGAGGTTTTCTATAAAATCCACGATTTGCTATTGTTGCCGTAAAGTTTGCCATTTGAATAGGTGTTGTTAGGATCTCACCTTGACCAATTGAATTTGAAATTATTGTTGTAGCTCCCCAATTTTTATTTGGATACCATCTATCATAATAATTACTACCAGGGATAAATCCTCTTTTACCAATTGGCAAGTCATAGCCTAAATAGTCACCTAATCCAAATTTTTCTAAATGCTTTTTCCATAAATCGATACTTATTGAAGGTGAGGATTTACTTTCGATTAAAGATTTAAAAGTTTTAGCGAAATAAGTGTTACAAGAGTTATAAATTGCCCTTATTAAGTTATTATTGGTTCCTTTTTTACAATGACATTTCATGAATGCTCCTTTTGCATAATAATGTCCTTCATTGCAAGAAAACTTAGTTTCAGGCGTAATAATATTTTCCTGTAATCCAATTAATGCGTTTAATGTTTTAAAGGGAGATCCAGGAGAATATTCTGCTTGTAAACACCGATCAAAAAGAGGTTTTGCAATGGTATCATTAAGTAACTTTCTAAAATATTTAGACCTATTTCTACCAGTCAGTAAATTAGGATTATAGTTGGGGGCAGAAACTAAAGATAGTATTTCACCTGTTTGAGGTTCTATTGCTACAATACCTCCTCTTTTGTTAATCATAAGAGCTTCACCAAAAGCTTGCAAATTTGCATCGATTGTTAAAACTAAATTATCTGCTGCTTCAGGTGTTTGATCAAAAGCACCTCCTTCATATGCCCCTATTATTCTGTTAAATCTATCTTTTTGAAATAGTTCTTTGCCTTTTTTACCACGCAATAATTTTTCATAAGTTTTTTCAATACCTTGTCTGCCTATCATTTCTCCTAAATCATAATCTATTTTAGTTTTGATTTCTCTTTGATTTGTCTCACTTGTATATCCTAGCACATTTGGGGCAATAGGGATAATATAGTCCCTAGTAGATTTTTTTTGAAAATAAAATCCTGGGAATTTCCACATTTTTTCTTGTAAAATAGCAACTTCATTCACAGGTAATTGACGAACCACAACAGAAGGAAGTTTTCTTGAAAATTTCTCAGCACTTTTAATTTTACTTAGAAGATCTTTTTTTGATATATTCAAAATAGAAATTAAAGCTAATGTATCAAAGGCATTGATATTTTCTGGAACAACCATAAGATCATATACAGGTTTATTTGCAACTAGAAGGTTATTATTTCTATCATAAATTAGTCCTCTTGTAGGATAAATAGGCCTTTCTTGAATTGCATTATCTCTAGACCGTTCTGAATAATCAGAGTTAATTAGTTGTAATAAGACTAGCTGAGTTATAAATAAAAGTGAACTACCAACTGTAAAAACCAATAAGATGATTTTACGAATCATTTGATTTACTGTAAAAAATAGAGATTAAAGAAATTAAAATTAATGAAAAAATGAATGTTAATAAGGTGTTTTTAATAATCAGTGATGTAGCTTCCAAATTAAAGTAAACAAGAGTAAAATATAAAAAGTGATGTAAACCTACAATGGTTGACAAAAAAAGATATTTGTCAAAAATTCTATTATCATCTTGAAAACTTACTGGCATTTCTGAACTTACTGAAAATGTATATTTGATTATTGAAGGTCTAAGAAATCCAATTGTAAGAGTAGATAATGTGTGAGCACCACCCGATTGTGATAAAAAGTCAATTAAAAACCCAAGGATGAAACTTGATAAAATAAAAAAAGTTTGATCATAATCAAAACGATATATTACCAGAAAAAGAACATATACCATTGGATTAATGAATCCAAAAAGATATAAATTATTAAAGACTAGTGTTTGAAAGAAAACTAATAGAATAAATGAGATTAAAAGGGTGATATTGTTTCTGTTCATTTTAGAGTATTCTCTTGAAGTCTATTTATTTCATCCAGGTCTTTATTTTCAATCATATAAACATGATAAATCAATGAAGGATCTTCAAAAAGTTTTGCATTTATTGAATAATAACCAACCTTAGAATTGTCTTCAAAGTCTGTTATTTTCCCAATTGGGATCCCAAAAGGGAAATAAGATGACATTCCACCAGTAATGATGGTATCTCCAATTTGAATATCGGTATTTCTTACTATATCCTCTATTTGAAATTCTTTAGGATTAATTCCTTTCCAAGAAAGTGTCCCTATAGCATTGCTGTTTTTTAAACGGATGTTGATTTTTAAATCTTGATTTAAAATTGAAATTACACTAGAGTAATTTTCAGATACAGATTTGACTATACCAATTATGCCTTTTTCAGAAATAACTCCCATCTCAGGGTTTATTCCATTCGACTTACCTTTGTCAACTATAATAAAATTCCTTTGTTTTAAAAAGCTGTTTTTAATTACATTTCCTTTCTTTAATACAAATGGGTAGCGTTTCTCTTTGAAATAATTTCTAGGATATAGAGATACACTTTTTGATTTTAATTCAAATTCTTTAAGTTTTCTATTTTCTTCAAAGAGATCTGAGTTTATTTTTTTTAAGTCAAAGTATTTACTAATTGAATAACTTAAATAGTAGATACTTTGGGAAAAATATAATCCATATTTTTCAAGTTTATTTTTGTGAAAATTGCTATTTCTATTTAAATATAATAGAGATATAATTAGAAGAATAAGGTAGATGATAGCATTTCTATACTGTATGAGCGCGTTAATAATTCGCTGCATACTTAATTACTTTATTAGAACTGTTTTAAAACGTTCTGTATTTTTTAATGCTATTCCTGTACCTCTTACAACAGCTTGAAGGGGATCTTCAGCAACATAAATAGGTAAGTCAGTTTTTTGGGACAATCGTTTGTCTAGTCCCCTTAACAATGCACCACCTCCTGCAAGATAAATTCCTGTATTATAAATATCTGCAGAAAGCTCAGGGGGTGTTTGTGATAAAGCTTCCATAATAGCGTCTTCAATTCTAATAACAGATTTATCAAGTGCTTTAGCAACTTCAGCATGATTTATAATGACCTGTTTTGGTTTTCCAGTTAATAAGTCTCTTCCTTGAACGGACATCTCTTCAGGAGGATTCTCAAGATCTTCAATAACACTTCCAACTAGAATTTTTATTTTTTCAGCAGTTCTATCGCCTATGTAAAGATTGTGTTTCCCACGCATATAATTGATAATATCTCCAGTAAATACATCACCTGCAATTTTAATTGACTTGTCACATACAATACCGGAAAGAGCAATTACTGCAATTTCTGTTGTTCCACCCCCAATATCAACAATCATATTTCCCTTAGGCTGCATAATATCAATCCCAATTCCAATAGCTGCCGCCATAGGTTCATGAATCAAATATACTTCTTTGCCATTAACTCTCTCAGCAGATTCTTTTACTGCTCTCATTTCAACTTCCGTGATTCCTGAGGGAATACAAATTACCATTCTCAGAGAAGGAGAAAAAAATCGACGATGAAGTGTAGGAATACTTTTTATGAGCCTATTAATCATTTGCTCTGAAGCATTAAAATCTGCTATAACTCCATCCTTGAGTGGGCGTACGGTTCTAATATTTTCATGAGTTTTTCCTTGCATCATGTTAGCCTCTTCTCCTATTGCAATTACCTTATTGGTTGTCCTATCAATAGCTACGATAGAAGGACTATTAACCACAACTTTGTCATTATGAATGATTAAAGTGTTAGCAGTTCCTAAGTCTATTGCAATGTCTTCTGAAAATAGTCCCATTTTATAAGATAATAGTAAAATTAATAATTAATGTTTAAAGTGACGTGTTCCAGTTAAAACCATTCTCATATTATTCGAGTTACAATATTCAATAGAAAGATTGTCTTTTATTGAACCACCAGGTTGTATAACTGATTTAATTCCTTCATTATTGGCAATTTCAACACAATCAGGAAAAGGGAAAAATGCATCACTTGCCATTACCGAATCCTTCAGTTCAAATCCAAAACTTTTAGCTTTGTTAATTGCTTGGTGCAATGCATCAATTCTTGAAGTTTGTCCTGTTCCAGAGGCTAATAATTGTTGGTTTTTAGCAAGAACAATGGTATTTGATTTTGTGTGTTTGCAAATTTTTGAAGCAAAAATTAAATCTTGTATTTCTCTATTATTAGGATTAAGTTTTGTAACAGTATTTAAATCAACTTCTTTATCCGTTTTATAATCTTTATCCTGCAAAAGAACTCCATTTAAACAGCTTCTAATATTTTCTTTAGGAAGCTTATTCTCTTTTTGTATTAAAATTATTCTGTTCTTTTTTTCCTTAAGAAGCTTTATTGCTTCATTACTGTATGAAGGCCCAATAATTACTTCGAAGAACAAGTTATTTATGTCCTTCGCAGTTTCTAGATCAACATTCCTATTACTTATTAATACTCCACCAAAGGCCGAAATAGGATCTCCAGCTAATGCATCTTTATAAGCCTTACTTATCTCGTCTCTAACTGAAAAGCCGCATGCATTGTTGTGTTTTAAAATTCCAAAAGCTGGTTTGCCATCATAAAATTCTAACATTAGATTTATGGCAGCATCGATATCTAGTAAATTATTATATGAAATTTCCTTACCATGAATTTGTTCTATTAATTCAGTTAAAGGGCCATAAAATAATCCTTTTTGATGAGGATTTTCACCATACCGTAATTTTCTCGAATTTTTAAAGCTTAGTTTTAGTGTATTTTGATTTTCATTAAAATAATTAAAAATTGCTGTGTCATAATGAGAAGAAGTGTTGAATGCTTTTAATGCAAATAATTTTCGATCTTTTAGAGATGGAGAGCCATTAGAATCTTTAAATATTTTTAAAAATTCTGTGTAATCTTCTTTGTCTGATATACATAAAACATCATGAAAATTCTTTGCAGCAGCTCTAATCAGTGCTATTCCTCCTATATCAATTTTTTCTATAATTTCACTTTCTGAAACATTACCAGCAACAGTTTTCTCAAAAGGATATAAGTCAACAATGACTAAATCAAATGATGGAATTTCAAATTCGTCCAATTCTTCTTTATCTGACAGATTTTCTGCTCTATTTAGAATACCACCAAATATCTTAGGGTGTAAAGTTTTCACCCTTCCTCCTAGAATTGAAGGGTAACCTGTAAGTCCTTCAACACTATTTACCTGATAACTTAGATTTTTTATGAATGTTTCAGTTCCGCCAGTAGAATACAAAGTTACTCCATTATCAACGAGTTCTTTAATTATTGGTTCTAAACCATTTTTATCAAATACAGAGATAAGAGCAGAAGTTATTTTTTTTTGTTGCATAATGGAATTATAAACTTAAAAGAGAGTTACCATAGGTTTTTGAAATAAGATCACAACAAGCTTCAAGCAAAAGCTCATCTTCTTTACTAAACGGGTTTAATTTATTTGAGTCAATATCAATTTGGCCTATATTTTTTCCTTCAAGAAATAAGGGCACTACCAATTCAGATTTAACATCTAAACTGCAAGCAATATAATTATCTTGCACTTTTACATCAGGGACCATTAAATTTTTATTTGAAAGCGCCACTTGTCCACAAATACCAATACCAAATGGAATGTTTGTGTGGTCAGTTGGTTTTCCAGAAAAGGCCTTCAGATTAAGATTTTTCTTCTGGAAATCAGCAAAATAAAATCCTACCCAGTCAAAATGAGATATATTTTCTTTTAGGAAATGACAACATTTTTTGAGCCCACTTAAAATGTCAATTTTAGATGTTTTTAAAATAGTTTTAATTTCCTTTAAAACTTCAGTATTACCTAATGAACTCATATGAAACAAAAATACATAATCTAGCACTTTAAAACTTAATTTTTAAAGTACTTTTAAATCTCAGAATATCTATTTATTTTTTGATAAGATAGTTATAATTTTATCCTATAATAAAGATCGTGAATAAGAGTTTTATTATTACTGGAATGACTTGTATGGGATGTCAAAATTTTGTGAAACAAAAAATTGAATCCCTTGAAAATGTAATTAATGCTGAGGTTTCATTAGAAAGAGGTATAGCAACTATAAATTCTAAAAAAACTATTTCTGAAAATAAATTGTCTAATATTCTAGGTTCTAAATATTCCGTTAAAACAGAAAATAATTATAAGGATATAAAAAATAATAATTCCAAACTAAAACAATTACAACCACTAATTTTAATCTTCATTTATATTATAACTGTTACATTTTCCTGTGCCTACTATTTTGAATTAACTCCAAAAAGGGGAATGCAAATTTTTATGGGGCTTTTTTTTATTGTGTTTAGTTTCTTTAAATTTTTAGATTATAAGGGATTTCCTTACTCTTTTAAAAGATATGATCCCATTGCTAAAATTGTACCTTTTTATGCTGAATTTTATCCTTTTCTTGAAACAGGGTTGGGGATTTCTTATTTGCTTGAATATCAAATTCTCATTTCAACAATCTTAACCATTTTAATTCTATCTATGACTACTTTTGGTGTAACAAAGACTTTGTTTCAAAAATCTCAAATTGAATGCGCTTGTTTAGGAACCGCAATAAAATTACCAATGACAGAGGCTACTTTAATTGAAAATGGTATTATGCTTATAATGTCTAGCTTACTTTTATTAGACTATATTTTATAAAATTTAGTACCTTTACGCTATGAAAATGAGAAGGTTAATAAGTTTATCACTAGCGATTCTAATATTTGGATCCAACTTTGGATATGCTTTAAATATTCATTATTGTGGGGGGCAAATATCGAAAGTTTCTTTTGCATTTAACCCTAAAAATTGTGGGATGGAAACCAAAAAAGAAAATGAAGTTCCGTCAAAAAAGGAATTATCTAAAAAACCTTGTTGTGAAGATAACACATTAGTGTATCAGGGTCAATATCCCACAAAAGTTCAAGTGAAAGATTGGACAAATTTTCTGACTCCAAATAGTTTTGTTCCTCTAAAGCCTTTTGAACTCCAATCACAAGTTTTTTTTGTTATCGAAAATTCTCAGAAATGGAGTCCACCACCTATCTTATCAAAACAATTATTTCTGCATTATCAGTCACTTATTTTTTATGACTAAATCTATCTACTCCTTACAAAGTAGATTATTTAACATAAAAAAACACTAATGAAAAAATATTTAATTATAATAGTTACCCTTTTGGGTTTCAAACTATATTCACAAAACGATCTCAAAGGAAGAGTTCTCACTAAAGACGGTAGTGAAACAATTCCTTTAATTGGAGCTAACGTATTTTGGTTAAATACTGAAATTGGTACAATTACTGATGAGGAGGGAAAATTCTCTATACCTTTTCTAGGCTCGGAAGAAAAACTGATACTAAGTTATATTGGATATAAGTCAGACACTTTAAGTTTAAAGGAAAATAAATTGGTAGTCAGATTTTTAAAAGAGAGTGATTTTGAATCTTTAGATGAAGTTACAGTAACACAAAGAAGAAAAGCTATACAAAAATCATACTTAGAGGCTCAAAATATAATTAATGTAAATAGTGAGGAATTATTAAAAGCAGCTTGTTGTAACCTTTCAGAAAGTTTTGAAACTAACCCATCTATAGACGTTAATTTTTCTGATGCATTAACGGGGACTAAGCAAATTAGAATGTTAGGACTAACAAGCCCTTATTTGCTTATAAGTGAAGAAAATATACCAATGGTTAGAGGTGCTTCACAAGCTTATGGTTTATCTTTCACACCCGGTACTTGGATCGAAAGTATTCAGATTACAAAAGGGACTGGTAGTGTAGTTAATGGATATGAAAGTATAGCAGGACAAATAAACACTGAAATTAAAAAGCCCTTTTCAGATATACCATTATTTTTTAACCTTTTTACATCAAATATGGGGCGCCAGGAAACTAATATCCAGGGAAATTGGAAAATTAGTGATAAATGGAGCAGCGGTCTTTTTATACATGGTAATCAAAGAACAAAAGAAATGGATGGTAATGGAGACTCATTTTTGGATGCACCCTTAGCTAAACAGGTAAATATTTTGAATCGCTGGCAATATACAAATGCTAATAAAGGATGGGTTGGGTTTGGCAGTTTTCGTCTAATGCAAGATGAAAAAACTTTAGGCTCTTTAGGATTTAACCCTGAAGAAGATAGAAATAATGATACCTTTTGGGGGAGCCAAATAGATACAAATAGAATAGACACTTCTCTAAAAATAGGGTATGTATTTCCTGAATTATCATATAAGAGTTTTGGTTTTCAATCAGCTTTTAGTAATCACGACCAAGAAGCGTACTATGGGTTTAGAATATATAATATTAATCAGCAAAGTTTTTATTCAAGTTTATTATATAATTCTATAATTGGAAACACAAAAAATAAATTTAAAATAGGGATAAATTTTTCTTATGATAGATATTTAGAAACGGTAGACAGTTTTTATTTTAACAGAAGCGATCGGTCAGTTGGAAGTTTTTTTGAATATACATATGATAGTCTGGAAAATTTTAATTTAGTTACTGGGATAAGACTTGATTCTCATAATCGTTTAGGCACCTTCATTACTCCAAGGTTACATTTTAGATATGTACCTAAGGAGAACACGATATTTCGTCTTTCTGCAGGATCTGGCCGTAAAGCAGCAAATATATTTGCTGAAAATCAATCACTTTTTGGAACAAATCGACAAATTAACATTTTAGATAATGGGGGGTCTATTTACGGATTAAATCCCGAAAAAGCGTGGAATTATGGATTAAGTATTAGACAAATTTTCAATGTTTTTGATAAAAGCGGTGACTTAACAATTGATTATTACGTAACTAATTTTATTGATCAAGTTGTTATAGATTGGGAAACAGAAGGACAAATTTCTTTCTATAATTTAAATGGTCCGAGCAGAGCTAATAGCCTTCAGCTATCTCTTGATTATAACCCATCAGAATTTCTGAATTTGAGATTTGCTTATAAAAATTATGATGTAAAAACTTCATATAATTCAGGATTTTTGCAAAGACCACTGCAAGCACAGAATAGATTTTTTGCAAATCTTGGTTGGGAGTCAAGGCGAAATAATAATCAAGCACAATGGCGATGGGATCTTACATTTCACGCTTTAGGTAAACAACGCTTAGTTAGTACTATAAGGGATTTAGAAGGCAGTTATGCTCCAGCATATGGTCTTTGGAATACTCAATTAACAAGAGCTTTTACAGATAAATTAGAAATCTATGGTGGTGTAGAAAATATGGGTAATTATAAACAATTAAATCCAATAATAGGAATTGATGATCCATATGGAATTAATTTTGACTCTGCTCAAGTTTATGCACCAATTTTTGGTAGAATGATTTATTTTGGTCTACGTTGGAATTTATAACTATTTTTAAAAAAAAATATGAAAAAACTAATAATTATTTGTCTACTAATTGCACCACTATATCTAAGTGCTCAAAGTGAAAAAAATGTAAAATCTAATTTTGAAGTAAATGGGAATTGCGAAATGTGTAAAAAAAGAATAGAAAAAGCAGCTTTGTCAGTGAAAGGGGTAAAAATGGTTATTTGGGATATTCCGTCAAATATTATCACAGTAACTCATAACACTAATAAAGCACCTTTACTCAATATACAAAAAGCCATTGCAAATGTTGGACATGACACACCTTTAGTTAAAGCCTCAGATGAAGTTTACAATGAACTTCCTATGTGTTGTCTTTATGAAAGAAAAATAGAATAAAAAAAGCTCCATTTTGGAGCTTTTTTTATTTATGCAATGCTTGAATATATTACATCATTCCTGGCATTCCACCACCACCCATTGGAGGGGCAGCAGGGGTTTCCTCTTTGATATCAATTAAAGCACATTCTGTAGTTAGAATCATACCAGCAACTGATGCGGCATTCTCTAAAGCAACGCGTGTTACTTTTTTAGGGTCGATTATTCCTTCTTTAAGCATATCAACGTAAGTACCCTCTTTAGCATTATAGCCAAAACTTTCATTTCCTTCGGATACTTTGGAAACAATCACAGATCCTTCACCACCGGAGTTTTCAACTATAATTCTTAGTGGTGATTCAATAGCTTTCTTAATAATCTGTATTCCAGTTGCTTCATCAGAATTATCAGATTTAATTTTATCTAATCCTTTTTGAGCATTTAATAGTGCTACTCCACCCCCTGATACAATCCCTTCTTCGACTGCGGCTCTTGTAGCGTGTAAAGCATCATCTACTCTATCTTTCTTTTCTTTCATTTCTACCTCAGATGGTGCACCCACATAAAGTACAGCAACACCGCCAGACAATTTTGCTAAGCGCTCTTGAAGTTTTTCTTTATCGTAATCAGAAGTTGTAGTCTCTATTTGAGATTTAATTTGATTTACCCTAGCTTGGATGTCTTTAGATTCACCAGTTCCATTAACAACTATAGTATTGTCTTTGTCAATAGTAACACGCTCAGCAGTCCCAAGCATTTCAATCGTAGTATTTTCTAAAGTAAAACCTCTTTCTTCAGAAATTACAGTCCCTCCAGTTAGAATTGCAATATCTTCTAGCATCGCTTTTCTTCTATCTCCAAATCCAGGTGCTTTTACAGCTGCAATTTTTAATGCTCCTCTTAGTTTATTTACAACTAATGTAGCTAAAGCTTCTCCATCAACATCTTCAGCGATGACTAATAGGGGCTTTCCTGTTTGTGATACCGGTTCTAAAATTGGAAGTAGATCTTTCATTGTAGATATTTTCTTATCATACAATAAAATATATGGTGTCTCAAGATCTGACTCCATTTTTTCTGAATCAGTTACAAAATAAGGTGAAAGGTATCCACGGTCAAATTGCATTCCTTCAACAACATCAACATAAGTGTCTGTACCTTTTGCTTCTTCAACAGTTATTACGCCTTCTTTTCCAACTTTTTCAAAAGCCTCAGTTATAAGGCTTCCAATTGTAGAGTCGTTATTTGCAGATATGCTTGCTACTTGCTGAATTTTTTCTGATGAATCACCAACAGCAACTGATTGTTTTTCAAGTGAACTTACAACTGATTCAACAGCTTTATCTATTCCCCTTTTGAGATCAAGCGGATTTGCTCCAGCAGCAACATTTTTTAATCCTTCTTTTACTATAGCTTGGGCTAAAATTGTTGCAGTAGTAGTTCCATCTCCAGCCAAGTCATTGGTTTTTGATGCTACTTCTTTTACCATTTGAGCGCCCATGTTTTCAAGTGCGTCTTCAAGTTCAATTTCTTTAGCTACGGTGACTCCATCTTTTGTTACTTGAGGAGCACCAAATGATTTACCTATAATTACATTTCTTCCTTTTGGACCTAGGGTAACTTTTACGGCATTAGCAAGTGCATCCACACCTCTTTTAACGCCGTCTCTTGCTTCTAAGTCAAATTCTATTTTTTTTGCCATTTTATGTGGTTTTATTTTGTTAAACGATTGCGAGAATATCGCTTTCTTTCATTATTAAATAATCTTTTCCCTCATGTTGTAATTCAGTCCCTGCATATTTGCCATAAAGTACTTGATCACCAACTGAGACCGTAATAGGTTCGTCTTTAGTGCCTTTACCTACAGCGACAACGGTTCCTTTTTGTGGTTTTTCTTTAGCACTATCTGGAATAATAATACCAGATGAGGTTTTTGTTTCTGCTGCAGCTGGTTCTACAAGAACTCGATCTGCTAATGGTTTTATATTCATTTTACTATTGATTTAATTTATTTTACTTTTTCAGAAATTGTGCCAATATTTATTAGCTGTCAAAAGATGTCAGCATGTCAGTTTTTTGACAAAAATCAATTTTCTGGATTTGAACTATCGTTTGTTGTAGTTGGTATGTTTTCTATTGTTGGAATTTCAGGTATTTCTTGGATGAAATCATCAGTTGTTTCAGGTATAACTTCTTGATTTACAGTATCGTCTAACAGCTTTGATTCTGAAACAGAATTATTTGAAGACAAAGTAACATTTGAAATCAATATTAGCAATAAAAGTGTCGTTGCTAATATCCAAGTACTTTTGTCTAAAAAATCAGAAGTTTTTTGAACGCCACCAACTTGCTGTGTACCACCTCCAAATGAAGAGGAGAGTCCACCTCCTTTTGGATTTTGAACCATAACGACTAAAACTAAAAGGAAGCATACTAAAATTATTAAGGCAATAAAAATTGTAAAAGTACTCATTAGATCATTCTTTTAGTTTTTGTATTTTTTTTATTTGGTCTGCAAAGAAACTATTTTTTTCTGGATATTTCAAGCCTAAAATTTGATATGCCTCCAAGGCTTTATTATATTTTTTTTGTTTCATTAACACCTTTGCTAAAGTTTCAGTCATTAATTCGTCTTGTGAAACAAGACTTTTCTCACTCAAATCTTCAGTATTGCGGAAATTTCTGTCAGGATCTATTCTTTTTTTGTTATTTAAAAAATTATCAATAAGGTCAAATTTTTTATCAACCTTATTAGGATCAGGTAAAGTTTTATTAATTTCTATATAGCTAAACCATTTGTAAAATTCCATTTCTTTAAGTTCTGATTTAGATGTATTATTATTTTCACTAGAATCATTTTTGACAATACTCTTTTCTTTAACATTTTTATTTACCTTATCATGAATTTGTTCTTCTTTAATTTTATTTGGGATAATATATGTGTCTAGAAACTTGTATAGAAGTTCTCTATCATAAGTTGAGATTGAGGCATGTGATAGAGCTTTATCAAAATCTTTGGAATTTTGAGATTTTATTGATTTTAGATATAAAACTCTTAATAACTGAAAATTTGGGTGCTGAATTAAAACATCACCAATGTTTTCAAGTAGAACTTTATTATTTGGATCGAAATCATCAATCATAGAAAAAAAAGTATCCGAGCTATTAATTACCATTTTGCTAAGGTATCATTAAAAATATCCTGAGTAATGCGATCAAAAATTTCTTTATGAGCAGAGTCAATTACATCATAAACTTGAAGTTCAGCTGGGAAATCATAAAAAAATGAATAAGTTTTTTTAAGGTCATCATCTTCATTTTTTGAATTAAAATAACGAAGCGCTACTGACATTTTAAGGCGATTTTGAGCTGCAGTATTCTGTGATGTAGCTGTCATTGGAGTAACGCTATATTCTGTAATTTCACCCTCATATATTAATTGCCCATCCATACTAACTAGATTCAAATTAGTTTGATTCATAATTATGTCTTGTAATGCATTTGTAAAATCATTATCTAAACCTGGTTCTACTGTTGAACCTGGTCGATTTCCTGCTTGATTTTCAAAAAAATTGACTTGGAATGTTGTTACTCCTGGAGGTATAGAAGCACCAGTAAATGAATAAATACCACAGCTTTTTAGACCAATAAAAAAAAGAATTGATATAGTGTATATAAATTTATTCCAAATCATTAATGTCAAATTGTTTAATTTTTCTATAAAGTGTTCTTTCAGATATTCCGAGCTCTTCAGCTGCTAATTTTCTTTTTCCTTTACTTCTAATCAAAGCTTGCTTAATCATTTCAAGTTCTTTTTCATGAAGTGAAAGAGGTTCCTCTTCTTCAATAGTTTCTGCATACGAATATTTGTCCACTAATGGTTTAACATCTTTAATTTCTGAACTTTCTGATTTAAGAGAAACAGAACTAAAGGAGTTTTCTTTATTGTCAATTGAGGACTTTTCACCATATATTTTTTCAATAAGGCCTTGATTCTTTTCATCAAAGTCACTATTTTTTCCATTCTTTATAAGATCTAGAGTAAGTTTTTTAAGATCATTGAGATCACCTTTCATATCAAAAAGAACTTTATATAGAATTTCTCGTTCAGTTCCAAAGTCACTGTCTTGTCCTTTCCTTTCAATTAATGCTGGAAGCTGAGGTTTTCTATCAGGGAGATATGATCTAATTATAGAAGAGTTGATTTCGCGTTCTTTTTCTAGAACAGAAATCTGTTCCGCAACATTGCGAAGTTGTCTAATATTACCACTCCACCTGTAATTCATGAGTATTGCTTTTGCATCTTCATCTAGTTTTACAGGGGGCATGTGATATTTTTGAGCAAAATCAGAAGCAAATTTTCTAAACAATAGAACAATATCCTCTTTTCTGTCTCTTAAAGGGGGCAGCTCAATTTCTACAGTGCTCAAACGGTAATATAAGTCTTCTCTAAATCGTTCTTTTGATATTGCATCTAATATATTCACATTTGTAGCCGCTACAATTCTAACATTAGTTTTTTGAACCTTAGATGAACCTACTTTAATAAATTCTCCACTTTCAAGTACCCTTAGTAAACGAACTTGAGTTTGTAATGGAAGTTCACCAACTTCATCTAAAAAAATAGTACCTCCATCTGCAACTTCAAAATAACCTGCCCTAGTTTGATTTGCTCCAGTAAAAGCCCCTTTTTCATGACCAAAAAGTTCACTGTCGATAGTCCCCTCTGGTATTGCACCGCAATTAACCGCAATATATTTATTGTGCTTTCTATGAGAATATTGGTGAATAATTTTAGGAATACTTTCTTTACCTACACCACTTTCTCCTATTACCAAAACACTAATGTCAGTATTTGAGACACGAATACATTTTTCAAGAGCACGATTTAGTCCCAAATTGTTTCCTATAATACCATAACGTTGTTTTACAGTTTGTAGTGAATCCATATTAAATATGATTTGAAATTCTTACTGCCTTACCTTGAAGGGTTGCAGATGTACAGCTATTTATTTTAACATCTACAAATTCTCCAAGTTTAAATTCTTCTTTGGGAAAAACTACTACTGTATTTTGTGTCGTTCTTCCACTCCAGAAATCTTGAGACCGTTTAGAAGTTTTTTCAATTAAGACACATACAGTTTTGCCTAAAAATTCATTAGTTCTGAATAAGCTATGTTCCTGTTGTTTAAGGATAATTTCACTGAGGCGTCTTTTTTTTACTTTTTCTGGGATATTGTCTTTTATTTTTCTTGCAGCTAAAGTTCCCGGTCTTTCTGAATAAGCGAACATAAATCCAAAGTCATATTTAACATAGTCCATCAATTCAAGTGTGTCTTTGTGATCTTTCTCGGTTTCAGTGGGAAATCCAGAAATCATATCATGTGAAATTCCACAATTTGGTACTATATCTCGAATTGAGTTTATAAGTTGAATATATTCCTCTCGGGTATGCTGTCGATTCATTTTTTTTAATATCGCATTACTTCCTGATTGAACAGGAAGATGAATATACTTACAGATATTATCAAATTTTGCCATTACTTTTAGGACCTCAATTGACATATCTTGTGGATTAGATGTAGAAAAACGGATCCTAATTTTAGGATTTTCTTTCGCTACTAGACTTAAGAGATTTTCAAATCTTAACGCAGTCTTTTTTTGTAATGAATTAGCTTTATCAAAATCTTTTTTTAAACCACCACCGTACCATAGATAACTATCAACATTTTGTCCTAAAAGCGTAATTTCTTTATATCCTTTTGATACCAAGTCAGAAACTTCATTCAGAATACTTTTTGGATCTCTACTGCGTTCTCTACCCCTTGTAAATGGCACAACACAAAAAGTACACATATTGTCACAACCCCTTGTAATTGATACAAATGCCGTCACTCCATTTGTATTTAATCTAATTGGTGCAATGTCTCCGTAAGTTTCATCTTTTGACAAAAGAACATTTACTGCCTCTCTATTATTAGCTACTTCTTCTAATAGATTTGGAATGTCTTTGTAAGAGTCAGGGCCTACAACTAAATCTACAATTTTTTCTTCTTCAAGAAATTTATGTTTTAGTCGTTCAGCCATACAGCCTAAAACACCTACAGTAAAATCAGAATGATATTTTTTTTTAGATTTAAAATATTCTAAGCGTTTCCTTACTGTTTGTTCAGCTTTTTCCCGGATGGAACATGTGTTTATTAAAATTAAGTTAGCATCTTCAATATTTTTTGAGATCGAGTAACCTTCCTTCGATAATATTGAAGCAACTACTTCACTGTCAGCAAAGTTCATTTGACATCCATAACTTTCTATATAGGCATTTTTTAAAGGTTTATATTTTTTACCTTCAAAAATCACTTTATTATTGTTCTTTAAGGATTTTAATTCTTTTACAGACATTTTTTGTCTTTAAATCTTGTAATTTATTTATGCAAATTTAAAAAAAAGACGACTATATTGACATTTTGTCAGTATTATATTAAAAGATATTATTTTTTGTAGTCGAGATTATTTTGTTTCAAAAGTTTAAAACTAACATTAATTAATTTTAGTATAATTTTTAATCTTCAGAGATTATATTAATTTTTGTTTTTTTTATCTGATTAAAGCCTCCACTTACATCAACAAAGTTGTGAATTCCTCTACTTTTCAAAATTGAAGCTGCAATCATACTTCTATAACCTCCAGCACAATGTAAATAAAAAGTATTTTTATTTGAAAACTTATTCATATGAATATTTATAAAATCAAGAGGTGTGTTCTTGGCATTGACAACATGTTCACTATTGTATTCACTGTTTTTACGAACATCAAAAATTAATTGTTTTTTTTCTTTAATTAATTTTTCAAATTCATTAGCATCAACCTCCTCAACTGAATCAATTGACTTTCCATCTTTTCTCCAAACATTTATTCCACCTTTTAGATAGCCTAGTGTATTATCAAAACCTACTCTTGAAAGTCTAGTTACAGTTTCCTCCTCTCTACCTTCAGGGGTTATTAACAGAATTGGCTGAGAAACATCACCAATTAGAGCTCCTACCCAAGGAGCAAAATTCCCATCAATTCCAATAAATATAGATTGAGGTATATGTGCTTTTGCAAAATCATTTTGATTTCTAACGTCTAGAACTACCGCATTAGTTTGATTTGCAATCCTTTCGAATTCTTTTGTATTTAAAGGTTTGGTTCCTTTATTTATTATTTTATCTATATCATCATAACCCTCTTTATTCATTTTTACATTAAGAGGGAAATATTTTGGTGGTGGAAGCAAACCATCTGTTACTTCTTTTATAAACTCTTCTTTTGTCATATCAGACCTTAAAGCATAATTTGTTCTTTTTTGCTCACCTAAAGTTCCTACGGTTTCTTTACTTAAATTTTTCCCACATGCTGATCCTGATCCATGTGCTGGATAAACGATGATATCATTTGACAGAGGCATAATTTTTTTTCTCAGGCTCTCATAAAGTAACCCGGCTAGATCTTCCTTAGTAAAATTTTCAGTCTTTTGTGCAAGGTCAGGACGACCTACATCGCCTAAAAATAGAGTATCACCGCTGAAAATAGCAATATCTTTATTTTTATGGCGAAGTAAATATGTTGTACTTTCTATAGTATGACCAGGAGTATGCAAAACTTTTATGATTATGTCTCCTACTTTAAATTCTTGCTGGTCCTCAGCAATAATTGATTTGAATTTAGTTTTAGCTTTTGGTCCAAATACTATTTGGGCGTTTGTTTTTTTTGATAAAGTTATATGTCCACTTACAAAGTCAGCATGAAAATGTGTTTCAAAAATATATTTAATTACTGAATTATTTTTAGTAGCTTTTTTAATGTATGGTTTAAATTCCCTTAAAGGATCAATTACAGCAGCTTCACCATTACTTTCAATGTAATATGATCCTTGCGAAAGACACCCTGTGTATATTTGTTCTATGGTCATTAAGTCAAATTTAATTTTTTTGATTGTATTGTCTACTTAATTTTTTTTGTAAAGCTGTATTTTTTGCTTTTCCATCAAAACTGTCTGTTGCATCTCCTGATGTAACAAAAAGATTTTGTTTTTTAATAACTTTAATCAACTTACTGTTAATTATAATATCTCTTGAAGGATCTATAGCTCCAACAACCATAACTCTAATTCCTTTTTTTTGTAGCTTTTTAATGATTATAATTAATTCTTCGCTGGCTGTACTATCAATATAATTTATTGCTCTCGCATTAATAATAAAACCTTTTACTTTTGAAAGTTTTTTCTCTATTGAATTAAAAACCAATTTTTTGAAAAAATCAATGTTTCCAAAAAAAAGTTGAGCGTCAAATTTTAGGATAATTAAATCTTCTCTTACAACAACTTCGTTAGGGAATCTATCAATATTTTGGAAATAATTTGTATTTCCAATTCTTCCTAAAAAAGCAAAATGAGGTTTAGATGCCCTGTATACAAGAAGTAACAGTGATAAAATAATACCAAAAAAAATTCCTTGAATTATCCCAACAAATAGTGTCAAAATAAATGTTAACACCAAAACAGCAAACTCATCTTTTCTACTTTTATATAATCTTATTGCATATTTAATATCAATAAGCCTTAAAACTGCTGAAATAATTATAGCTGCCAAAATAGTTTTTGGAACATAAAAAAATAAATCAGTAAAAAAACTTAGTGTAAGAGCAATTAAAAGCGCACAAATCAAAGAGGCAACTCCTGTTTTTGCTTTTGCTTGACTATTAACAGCTGTTCTAGAAAATCCTCCTGTAGTAGGATAAGATTGGAAAAATGACCCAATAATATTTGCTGAACCTAGTGCTAAGAGTTCTTGATTTGGATTTAACTTATATAATTTATTTTTTTCAGCTAATCCCTTTGAGATTGATATTGCTTCCGTGAATGCAACAATTGAGATTGTTACGGCAATAGGGAATAAATTTTTTATGACTAGCCAGTCTAATTTTGGAAATTTTATTGAAGGGAGACCTTGAGGTATTTCACCAATGATTGCGACTCCTTCAAGATTTTTATCATAATAATAAACCCAAAGAGTACTAAAAAAAACTACTACTAAAGCTGACGGAATTTTTTTATTTAATTTTTTTATGAATAATAAAAAAAAGATGCAACTTAAACCTAATATTAGAGTTGTAACGTGAATTGGAATTTCAGATTTTAATATAAAAAAAACAAAATCTTGCAGTTTATTATTTTGTGCTATTGGGATACCTGTTAAATATTTTACTTGACTTAGGCTAATTATTAAAGCTGCACCAGAAGTAAACCCACTAATGACTGGTTTTGACAAAAAGGAAACAAAAAAACCCATTTTAAAAATCCCTAAAATAAGATGAATAATCCCTACCATTAGTGATAATAATATTGCCATTTGAATATAATCTGCAGTACCGACAATACTTAAAGTACCTAGTCCAGCTGCAACGAGAAGTGAATCCATAGCAACAGGACCCACGGCTAATTGTCTTGAAGTTCCCATTATCGTGTAAACAATTTGAGGTGTTAAGGCAGCATACAATCCATAAACTGGAGGGAGACCTGCAATTAAAGCATAAGCCATACCTTGAGGAATTAGTAAGATTGCAACAGTAATGCCTGCAAGCAAATCGTCTTTAAAATACTCAGGTTTATACTTTAATATCCAATTTAAAATGGGAAATATTTTTTTCAATTTTAAAAATTATCTACAAAATTAGTTAGTTAATTTAT
>CEWG01025898.1_pt1 | contig 69985 bp, 63 predicted proteins | sample 361411 | NCBI WGS metagenome assembly CEWG01 (sample SAMEA2622173, study PRJEB7988) | marine metagenome | biome: marine biome (ENVO:00000447); feature: surface water layer (ENVO:00002042); material: "saline water (ENVO:00002010), including plankton (ENVO:xxxxxxxx)" | depth 5 m | reverse complement strand
GTGATTACATTTACGGAAGGTCTTTGAGTAGCGATTATTAAATGTATGCCAATAGCTCTAGCCAACTGTGCTAATCTGGCAATAGGCGTTTCCACCTCTTTGCCTGCCGTCATGATAAGATCAGCAAACTCGTCTACCACAAGAACAATGTAAGGGAGAAATTGATGCCCATCATTGGGATTTAATTTTCTTGCTTTAAACTTCTTGTTGTATTCAACGATATTTCTACATGCAGCATTTTTTAACAACTCGTATCTGTTGTCCATTTCAATACATAATGAATTAAGGGTGTTAATCACTTTTTTGTTGTCGGTGATAATTGCTTCATCAGAATCTGGTAACTTAGCCAAATAATGTCTTTCTATTTTATTATACAAGGTTAGTTCCACCTTTTTAGGATCTACAAGAACAAATTTTACCTCGGCAGGATGTTTCTTGTACAATAATGATGTGAGTACAGCATTTAATCCCACGGATTTACCTTGCCCTGTAGCACCGGCCATTAGAAGGTGCGGCATTCTAGCTAGATCAAAAACCAATGTTTCATTGCTAATGGTTTTCCCGATTGCCACGGGTAATTCCATTTCAGACTTTTGAAATTTTTCCGCAGAAATTACAGAGTGCATTGAAACAACTGTGGGTTTTTTATTAGGCACTTCAATTCCTATTGTTCCTTTCCCAGGAATTGGTGCAATTATTCTTATTCCTAATGCAGCTAGGGATAGAGCAATATCATCTTCAAGATTTTTGATTTTTGAAATTCTTACCCCAGCATCAGGAATGATTTCATATAGAGTTACTGTTGGCCCTATAGTGGCTTTTATATTTGATATCGTTATATTATAGTTTCCGAGTGTTTCGACAATTCTGTTTTTATTTTCTTCTAATTCTTCTTTGTCGATGGTGATTTTTTCGGACTCGTATTGTTTTAAAAGATTAAGTTTAGGGAATTGGAATTTACTAAGCTCAAGTTTTGGATCAAATTGACCAAAATTGTCTACCAACTTGTCAGAAAGGTTGTCAGCTTCAGATTTTTCTTCTAAAATTTCCTCAACCTCTATGTCAACTTTCTCTAAGTTTTTTTCGTTGTTTTTTTCGGTTATGTATTTTTCGTTGACTATTTCATTTTCATTCGATTCTTCCTCGCTAACCTCATTATTTTCAATTTCAAGATCTTTCTCAGCTGTTTCATTGTTTTTAATTTCATTATTATCAGATGAATTTTCTGGTAGCTTTATTTTAGAGGATTTAAAGAGCTTTAAAGATTTAAAATATTCAAAAACTCTAACCAAATCTTTAACCCCTATTTTTAATCTAAAAGTTAAATAAAGTAAAGTCATGAAAATTAGCAGGAAAGTTATCCCCACATAACTGATATAGACAACTAAAAAACTGACAATTTCATATCCTATTATTCCAGAATAAATATTTCCATAATCTATTAATCCAAAAAATAACGAAAAAAGAAATATTAGATAGAACCCCCAAATCCAATTATCAACAAGCTTCCTTTTTTTCAGGTCTAGTAACACATGTAATGCACTTACAAATACTAGGATTGCAAATATTATCGAGCTTATACCAAATCCTTTGTAAATGAATAAATCACTAACAATTGCACCAATTTTACCAAGTAAATTGGAGTTAGTTATTGATCTATCAGAAAATTCTAATAAATCGCTTTGATCGATTTCACCAGTAAAAAAATAAGAAATAAAAGATGTGATCAAAAAAAGTGAAAGAATTATTAGAGAACTTCCGATGAACAATCTTTTCGCACTTGAAAGTTCTTTCTTTTCTTTATTTTTTGAAAACGAAAAAATATGCTTCATCAAAATTTATTGAATATTTATCTGCAATTTAACAATCATTTGACCAAGAATGAATTTTTTAATTAAATTTTATGAGTTACAATCATCTTAATTTTTATCATAAATGCTGCATAAAGGAGGGTTGTCACCGGGCTTAGCCAGTTGAAAATAGCATATACAAAATAGTCGCTAACCGAAACACCAAGCACCCCATAGTGATAAGCACCACATGTATTCCAAGGTATTAGGGCAGAGGTCACTGTTCCCGTATCTTCAAGTGTACGGCTTAAATTTACAGGAGATAATTTTTTCTCTTCATATGCATCTTTAAACATTTTACCAGGGATTACAATTGCTAAATATTGGTCAGAAGCAACAATATTAATACCAAGACAACTAGCAGCAGTACTTGCAAATAGCCCAAAAGTTGTTTTTGCTTTACTTAAAAGAAAATCGGTTATTTTCTTTAAGGCACCGATACCGTCCATGGATCCACCAAAGACCATTGCACTTATCGTAAGATAAATGGTCCATAACATTCCTTTCATACCACCTGAGTTATAAAGTCTTTCTATTCTTGTGTTTTCGGTAGGAATGGATGTGTCAGTGAACGTAGACATTATAATTGAATTAATCTTTGAAGGGTCAATACTTTCAAGTACGTTATTTTGAAAAATCAAAGAAAAAATAATTGCACCAACAATCCCAGTAGACAATGCTATTATCGGTCTTATTTTCAGCCATGCTAGAAAAATAACCAAAACAGGAATTAAAAATAAAACTGGGGATATGTAAAAGTCGTTTATAATAGTTTCTGATAGACTTTTAATTTCACTCATTTCACCTATTGAGTTAATCTCAAGGTTTAAGCTCAATAATATAAAAACAACTAGTGTAACAATATATGTAGGAATTGTTGTGTACGTCATGTATCTAATGTGTGAATATAGATCCGTACCAGCCATTGCTGGAGCTAAATTGGTAGTATCACTAAGTGGAGACATTTTATCTCCAAAATAAGCTCCAGAAATTACTGCTCCTGCTGTCATACCTGCAGGAATATTAAATGCTATTCCTACAGCGACCAATGCAATTCCAACCGTTGCTGAAGTTGTGTAAGAGCTTCCCGTGGTTAAAGACACAAGTGTTGAAACAATCAGAGTCAGGGGTAAAAATATTCCAGGGTCTACCAGATTAAGACCATAGTATACCATGGCTGGAATGATTCCACTTACTTTCCATGTTCCAGCAAGTGCACCAACAAGTAATAAAATTACTATTGGAATACTTATACTTTTAATACTTATAAAAATCTTTTTTATGATATGATAAATTTTAATCTGTTCTGAAAAACCTACCAAAAAAGCTATAAAAGAAGTAAAGATCAGTATGTAATGATAAGTGAATTCTCCAAGCCAGTCATTATCTTCAAAAAAGATGATGTTATAGAACAATAGAGAAATTAACAGTACAATTGGTATTAAAGACTTTGATAAACTTATTTCTGAAGAATTTATTTTCATTTAAAGAAGTTTAAATTCCTTTAGGCATTCTCTGATACTATTGTAAGTGCGATCTATATCCTGATCCAATCCAACAGAGAATCTAATAAGACCTTCACTCAAACCCATTTGATCTTGTTCAGATTCAGAAATTTCCGAAGAAGTGGATGATCCAGGTGCGCAAAATAGGGTTTTATAGAATCCTAAACTGACCGCAAGATATCCGATATTTTTTTCCTGTAATCTTTCCATTAGTTTATTGGCCATTTCTAATGTACCCACATCAATTGTTACCATACCCCCATATCCATATTCTTTATTTATCATTTTTGTAAAAATTTTGTGAGAAGGATGTGATTTAAGTCCTGGATAAACCGTTTTAATGCCATCATTTTCAAAAGAATTTGCTAAAAACATAGCATTTTCACTATGTTTTTTTATTCTTATATGTAGAGTTCTCATATTTTTCAGAACAGATGCTGCTCTAAGACTATCCATCGTAGCTCCAAACAACATAAAAGCACCATCATTAACATCCCTTAAAGAATGAATGAATTCTTTGGAACTACACACCACACCAGCTATTGTGTCACTTGTTCCATTTATAAATTTCGTAAGACTATGTATCACCACATCAGCTCCAAAATTTGAAGGTGAAATTGACAATGGTGTAAAGGTGTTATCAACGATAAGTTTAATATCATTTTTCTTAGCAATTTTTGATATTTCATGTAAATCAGCTATTTCTAACAAAGGATTGGACGAAACCTCACAATAAATAATTTTTGTATTAGATTTTATCGATTTCTTGATGATATCAAGGGAGGTTATGTCAACAAAACTCGTGTCGATCCCTAGCTGTGGAGTAAAATTTTTCAAAAATGCATAGGTTCCCCCATACACAGTTCTACTCGAAATAACGTGATCACCAGATTTACACAATTGTAAAATTGTAGCTGTGATTGCACCCATACCCGATGCAAATACATTAGCTGCTTCGGTTCCTTCCATCGCTGCACATGCATCCTCAAGATAAAGATTACTAGGAGATGAATTTCGAGAGTATAAGTAACAACCCTCTGTGTTTCCTTCAAATGTTTCACTCATTGAATTAGCAGATAGAAAGGTATATGTGGATGAATCTGAGATTGATGGATTAACTCCTCCAAATTCTCCAAAAAATTGTAAGTCCTGGATTTTATTTGCTGGTTTAGATTTCATTAAAATTTCAGTTAATTTGATTTGTACAAGGCACTAATTTACCAAAATCAATTTTAATACTTTAAAAATTATTTTAACATTTAAATATTTGTATTTTTGATACCTAAATTTTGATTTATGAGCACATTCGATTTGATAGTAATAGGTTCGGGTCCCGGTGGATATGTTTCTGCGATAAGGGCTGCACAATTGGGAATGAAAACTGCATTAATTGAAAAATATCCCACAATGGGGGGTACATGTTTAAATGTTGGTTGCATTCCAAGTAAATCATTATTAGATTCATCACATCATTATGAAAATGTTCTTCATAATTTTCAAGATCATGGTATTAACGTTGACGGTGAAATCAAGCTTGATCTTGAAAAAATGATGTCAAGAAAATCGTCTGTAGTTGAACAAACTACAAAAGGTCTTGAATATTTAATGAGTAAAAATAACGTGACAGTTTTCAACGGTTTAGGATCCTTTGAAAACTCAAATACAATAAAAGTCGATTCGGGAGGTAAATCCGAAACTATTCAGGGCAAAAATATAATTATCGCTACAGGCAGTAAACCCACTAAACTTCCATTTGCTGATTTTGACGGTGAAAGGATAATTTCATCTACAGAAGCTCTTAAGCTAAAAGAGGTACCCAAGCATTTAGTTGTTGTTGGGGGTGGTGTAATTGGACTTGAACTTGGCCAGGTTTACAGTAGGTTAGGGGCAAAAGTCACTGTCATCGAATACCAGAACAGAATAATTCCAAACATGGATTTTGGGCTTTCTAAAGAGCTTACAAAAGTTTTCAAAAAAAGTGGTATTAAAATAAACACATCACACAAAGTAACATCTATTGAAAGGAAAGGTAATTCAGTAATTATCTCAGCCGAAAATAAAAGCGGTGAAAGTATTAGTTTTGAAGGTGACTATTGTCTTATTTCCATCGGAAGAAGCGCATATACTCAGGGATTGAATCTTGAAAATACGGAAGTTGTAATGGATAAGTATGGAAGAGTTGAGGTAGATGAAAATCTTAGGACTAAAGCATCTAATATATTTGCAATAGGTGATGTGGTAAGAGGCGCTATGCTAGCTCACAAAGCAGAAGAGGAAGGTGTTTTTGTAGCTGAATTTATAAGTGGTCAAAAGCCTCACATTAACTATAACCTAATTCCTGGAGTTGTTTATACGTGGCCAGAAGTGGCGTCGGTTGGTCAAACAGAAGATGAGTTAAAAGAAACTAATAAAAATTATAAGGTTGGCCAATTCCCGATGAGGGCACTTGGTCGAAGCAGAGCAAGTTCTGATCTAGATGGTTTTGTAAAAATATTAGCAGATTCCGAAACAGATGAGATCTTAGGCATACATATGATTGGTGCAAGATGTGCAGATCTTATCTCAGAGGCGGTTGTAGCGATGGAGTACAAAGCATCTGCAGAGGATATCGCAAGAATATCTCATGCTCATCCTACTTTCTCAGAAGCAATGAAAGAAGCAGCACTTGCTGCAACAGAAAACAGAGCTATTCACATTTAAAGTTTTTTACATTCTATTACATATATTTGTTTTAAACAAATTAAATGTATTTTAACTTCGAATCTTTTCTTAAAGAAAACTTCCCTTATTTGCTAAAGGAAAAAAGCATTGTATGTTGCTCTGGAGGTTTAGATAGTGTTGTTTTACTACATATGATGCTCTCTGTAACAAAAAATCTTGTTGTAGCTCATTGTAATTTTAATTTAAGAGGTGAAGAAAGTGATGGAGACCATGAATTTGTGAAGAAATTATGTAAAGAATCCTCTGTCAAATTTTATAGCGAATCTTTTGATACCAACAAAATAAAAAATAAATCAAGTAAGTCTATTCAAATGATTGCAAGAGATTTGAGATATGATTTTTTTGAAAAATTATCAAAAAAATTAAATATTAATCACATTCTTACTGCACACCATCTAAATGATAGTTTAGAAGGTTTTCTTATAAATATTTCAAGAGGATCGGGTTTAGACGGTCTTACAGGAATTCCTATGATCAATGATAAAATAAAGAGGCCCTTAATAGGTTTAGAAAAGTCTAAAATTGTTGATTATGCCAAGTATAATAATCTTTCATGGAGAGAAGATTCATCCAACAAGTCAAATTCATATTTGAGAAATAAAATTAGAAACAAGATAATACCCGAGTTGGTTGGTTTGGAGGGAAACTTTTTAAAGAACTTTAAAAAGAGTATTTCCTATTTAAAAATATCCAATAAAATAGTTCATGAAAAGATTGAGGAAATTAAGTCTAATATATTTTTAAAAAAGGGTCTTGAGTTAAGAATTCGTATTAGAGATTTAGACGAAACAAGTAAAGAAGCTACGCTATATTATTTGCTTAGGGATTATGGGTTCATTGATTGGGGTCAAATATTTAAGTTATCAAACTCTGAATCCGGAAAAAAAATTTTAAGTGATTCTCATGTTTTGTTCAGAAATAAAGAATATTTAGTACTAAGACCAATTCAGGAATATAAAAAAATAAACCGCAAAATTTATGATTTAAATTCATTTATTAATATTCAAGACGGTTACGGAATAAGTTTTAAAGCAACTTCAGAAATTTCTAAAGAAAACAAAAATATAGTAACCGTTGATCAAGAAAAATTATGCTTTCCATTGCATTTAAGAAATATTGAAGATGGAGATTCTTTTCAGCCATACGGAATGCAGGGGACTAAAAAAATTGTAAAATATTTAAAAGATAATAATGTTGCGCAATTGGATAAGTCCTCAGCAGTTGTTTTAGTAAATGCAGATAAAAATATTATATGGCTAGTTGGTATGAGATTAGATAAAAGATTTTCTGTCTCAGACAGATCAAAAAAATTATTGAATATTGAGTACGAAAAATAATATTGCTAATAAACTTAAAAATATTGGCCCAGCTTCGGTTGTTACTGCTGCCTTCATAGGTCCAGGAACAATCACTATGTGTTCAATTGCTGGAGCCAAATTTGGATATAGCCTTATATGGGCTCTTGTTATTTCCGTTCTATTAACGTTATTTATTCAGTTGACAGCTGTAAGAATAGGAATTTATACTGGAAAATCTATTTCAAACCTAATCAGAGAACAGTTTGAAAATAAAGTTTTAAAATATTCTTCAATTTTATTAGTCATTTCCGCGATTTTTATCGGAAACGCTGCTTATGAAGCCGGTAATATTAGTGGTGCTGTTATAGGTTTGGAGCTCTTATTTGATAAAGATCTAGTTTACCATAATGTTAATCTTTTTAGTATCATTTCAGGATTTTTAGCATTTTTATTAATCGTTTTTGGAAATAACAGGAGTTTAGAAAAAATCCTAATTTTTCTGGTATTGGTTATGAGCGTGTCTTTTATTTTTAGTCTTTTTGTAGTAGGAATTGACTTTGAGTCTTTATTTTCAGTATCAAATTTTTTCCAGTTCCCTTCAGAAAGTATTCTGATTATAGCAGGCTTAATTGGAACAACGGTGGTCCCATATAATATTTTTTTACATGTAGCATTAGTTAATAATAAATGGAAGGACAAAAAAAAATTATTTGATGCTAACTTTGACACTATATTTTCGATTTCAATTGGAGGTTTATTATCCTTATGTATCCTTCTTACGGCAGCAGGATTAGAAAATAAAGATATATTAACAGCAGCCGATTTGGCAAATGGATTACAGCCACTTTATGGTGATTTGTCGAAATTTATAATTGCATTGGGCTTGTTCTCTGCTGGTTTGACAAGTTCAATAACCGCTCCGATAGCCGCTGCTTATGTTTTGTGTGGTTGTTTGGGAATTAAATCAAGCAGAAAATCCTTTTATTTTAAGTTAATTGCAATTATTGTCTTGTTTATTGGAGTTGTAAGCTCATCTCTTGGGATAAGTTCGATTGAAATTATAAAATTTGCTCAAATAACAAATGGAATTTTACTTCCGTTGATTGTAATCTTTCTGATCATTTTAGCTAATAATACGAAGCTACTCAAAGAAAAAGTTAATGGTTTTTATCAAAACCTTATCGGCTTAATAGTAATTGGTTTTTGTGTTTTACTTTGTATAAGAAGTGTTATTAAAGTATTTTTTTAAAATGACAATTAATATTAATTCTGATCTTGGTGAAGGCTTAAATATTGAAGAATATATAATGCCTTATTTAAATTCATGTAGTTTGGCATGTGGTGGTCATTTCGGAGATTATAATTCAATGTCTATGGCTGTAGAAATTGCTATTAGACATGATGTGCAAATAGGTGCTCATCCCTCATATCCAGACAAAAATTTTTTTGGTAGAAAACCCTTTAATATTTCCAATCATAATTTAAAAAAATCAATAATTGATCAGATAGATTCTTTGAGGCTAATACTAGCCAAAAATAATTGTGAATTAAATCATATTAAAACCCATGGGGCTTTGTATAATTTAAGCGCTAAAGATTATGATCTAGCGATGTTAATAATTGAATTAATAAAAGAGAATTATAATGGTGTCTTTCTATATGTTCCTGCAAAAAGCTTGATTTCAGAATTAGCGATTAAAAATGATTTGAAAATAAAAAACGAAGTTTTTTTAGACAGAAATTATAACATTGACAATACATTAGTTTCAAGAGATCAATCTAACGCACTTATTAATTCGTCAAAAAAAATGTTTAAGAGAATTAAAAATATTAAAACTAAGGGGTTTTTAAAGGCTTCTAATGGAGGTGAAATTATTTTGGAAGCTGATACCTTCTGTGTTCATGGAGATAGCCCAGGGATTATTAAAAATTTAATAAGTTTAAAATCACACATCACTAATGAGTTATGAAATAAAGTTTTTTCACTACAGTTCAGACTCCGTATTGATAAGTTGGCCTGCAATCATCTCTGTTGAAATTTCAAATGATATTGATATTTTTAAATCCGAGCTTTCTGATGATAAAAAAATTTTAGAAGTCATAAAAGGATATAATTCACTTTTGGTAAATTTTAAGGAGTCAATCAAAGACTATAATTTGGTTTGTGATTTTTTAAACAAAACATATAGAGACAAAGAAAAAAAGGAGTCAGAAAATAAATTTATTTGGGAAATTCCGATATGTTATGATTTAAAATTTGCAAAAGACATGAGCTTATACTCTGAAAAGATAGGCTTAAGCCAAGAAGAAATTGTAAAATTACATTCTTCAAAAATTTATTTTTTACATATGTACGGCTTTTTACCAGGGTTCATGTATTTGGGTGGAATGGACAACAAGCTAGCAATTAAAAGAAAGGAGATACCAGATAGAAAAATTTTAAAAGGATCTGTTGCAATTGGTGGAAATCAAACCGGAATATACCCTTCGGAATCACCAGGCGGTTGGTACGTGATTGGAAATTCACCTTTAAATATTTTTAACATTTCTAAATTAAACGAACCTGTTGAAATCCCCGTCGGAAGCTATATAAAATTTATTTCAGTCTCACCTGACCAATATTATCAAATTCAAAATGAGATAAAAAAGGGTGAATATGAAATCATAAAAAAAAAATATAATGGTTGAGGTTTTAAAACAGGGATATTTTATTACAATTCAAGATTCAGGAAGACCTGGCTTTTCTAAATTCGGAGTAACTAGGTCAGGATGTATGGATATTTTTTCTGCAAATTATGCAAACGGCATCCTATCAAATTCAAATAATGAAGCGGTTTTTGAAATTACAATGATGGGAGGGGAATTTAAATTTTACTCTGATATTCATATTTGCGTAGCAGGTGCAATTTTTGATTTGAAACTCAATAATAAGCATATAGAAAACAATAAGAAAATTAAAATAAAAAAGAATGATATTTTGTCTTTTGGAAAATCAATCAAAGGATATCGGGCATATTTAGCCGTTGAAGGCGGAATAGATTATGAACCAGTTTTAAAAAGTAGAAGTATGTATTATCCATTAACCCGAAATTCAATAATAAAGAAGGGGGATAAATTTAAGTTCTTAATGAATCAGAAAATAAAAAACAATAATCTTACTGAAAATAGTCTTATTTTTAAAAATAATATAAATGTTTCAAAAGGGCCCGAGTTTGATTTTTTGGATGAAATTGATGTAAATAAAGTCTTTGGTAACTCATTTACCATCTCTAGCAATAACAGGATGGGATATTTTTTTAACGAAAATTTAAATGCTAATTCTCATTCAATCATAACTTCTCCAGTAATACCTGGAACAGTTCAGCTAACACCTTCAGGAAAAATTATAGTAATTATGAAAGATGGTCAGGTTACTGGGGGATACCCTAGGATTTTACAGCTGGATAATTTATCAGTTAGTGTATTATCTCAAAAAAAACACGGAGACAAAGTTAAATTTGAATTAATCAGTTTATCTTAAATATTTCATCAATCTCCTGACTATATTAAGCTTTCGCGCATAGGGTGCGTATCTTAAATTATTATCATACCATATCCCTCTTTTAACAATCGATTTTTTGTGTGAAAATAAATCAAAACTAGCTTTTCCGTGATATGATCCGATTCCGCTGTTTCCAATTCCGCCAAATGGAAGCCTTGAATTGGCTAAATGTACAATAGTGTCATTAATTGCACCGCCCCCAAAACTATACCGATTGATTATCTCATCTGAAAAAGTATTGTCATTTGAAAATAAATACAAAGATAATGGGTTCGGATTTCTGCCAATTATTTTATCAATTTCACCAATTTTGTCAAATGTTAATATAGGCAGAATAGGTCCAAAAATCTCTTCATTCATTATTGTACTATCAATATTTGGATTATCAATAAGAGTTGGATATATAAATTTTTTATTTGGATCATTTTTTCCTCCGAATATCACATCATTTTCATCGATTAATCTAATTAATCGATTGAAATGATTTTCATTGACAATTGCGGTTAAATCTTTAGATTGATTAGATTCTTTTCCAAAGGTATATTCAATTCGTTTTATCAGGCCTTCAACTAATTTATCTTTTATTGAATTATGAACAATGAGGTAGTCGGGTGCTACACATGTCTGACCAGAATTCAAGAACTTACCCCAAACTATCCTTTTGCTAGTAATTTTTATATCAGCGTCTTTTCCGATTATTGCTGGGCTCTTACCACCAAGTTCTAATGTGGTTGGTGTTAAATGATTTGCAGCAGCTTTGGCTACAATTTCACCCACCTTAACACTTCCTGTGAAAAATATGTAACTCCACTTATAATCAAGAAGACTTGAAGCTAATTTTGCATCTCCTTGAATAACACCTAAATAATCAGACGGAAAGACAGTATTCACGATGTCATTAACTAGCTGAGAAGTATGTGGGGTATGCTCGCTAGGCTTTAAAATGACATTATTTCCAGCGGCAAAAGCCGACATTGCTGGTAATAAAGCTAATTGGAAAGGATAATTCCAAGGAGATATTACCAACACCATTCCATAAGGTTCAGATATTATATAGTCTTTTGACGGAAAATTAATAAGTGCTGAGGATACAACCTCTGGTTTTGACCAAGATCTTAAGTTCTTAATAAATAGTTCTATTTCGTTAAGTAAAAAACCAATTTCGGTGGCATATGTTTCAAATCTTGGTTTTTTAAGATCTTTTTCTAAAGCTTCATATATTTTATCTTCATTATTTAATATTTCACTTTTTAATTTTTTTAGAAGGAATATTCGCTCATTAACTTCAATTGTTTTTTTTGAATTTAAAAAGTTTTTTTGCTTGTTATAAAGTTCTTCGACATTCATATAAATTTATTTTGTGGCTTTCCAAATATTACTTTCTTTAACAGGTGCATCTATAGTAACTGATATTTTAGATACTGGGTGATTAAAAATTATTTTTTTTGCGTGTAAGTCGATGCCGCCATCTTTATTGCTTCTTTCATATCCATACTTTAAATCACCTCTTACAGGGCATCCTATAGCTTTTAGCTGGCATCTTATCTGGTGATGCCTTCCAGTTTCAAGCTTTATTTCTAACACGCTATATTTTTCAAGTTGCTTAATTAATTTGTAATGTAAGATTGCTTTTTTTGAATTCTCACTTTTTCTGCTAAAATGAGTTGATTTATTTATCTTTTCATTTTTCCTTAACCAATGAACAAGTCTCTCCTCAGATTTTCTTGGCTTGTTCTTGGTGATTGCCAAGTAGTATTTATCAACTTTATTTTCTTTAAACATTTTATTTAATCTTGAAAGAGATTTTGAAGTTTTAGCAAACAAAACAACCCCTGAAGTAGGTCTATCTAACCTGTGAATAACTCCTAAAAAAACATTTCCAGGTTTAGAGTATTTTTTTTTCAAATAGGACTTAACTATATCGGAAAGAGGGGTGTCCTTTGTTTTGTCACCTTGGACTATGTCCCCGCATCTCTTGTTGATTGCGATTATATGATTATCTTCAAAAAGAACCTCGAGGTTATTTTTATCGGTTATAATTTTTTTCAAGACTAATATTGTTCCTTTTCATTTGGAAAATCTCCAGATTTTATGTCTTTTGAAAATGTTGATATTGCACTAATCATTTCATCGTGTAGATTCATATACCTTCTCAAAAACCTTGGATTAAATTCTTTTGTCATTCCTATTAGGTCGTGAAGTACAAGAACCTGTCCATCAACTTTGTTGCCTGCACCAATTCCGATTATCGGTATATTAATTTCTTTGGCAACTTTTTCAGCCAATTTACTTGGCACCTTTTCAAGTACAATTGCAAAGCATCCTATTTTTTGAAGTAAATGAGCGTCTTCTATTAATTGACTAGCTTCCTTGTCTTCCTTTGCCCTAACAGTGTATGTCCCAAATTTATAGATTGATTGAGGTGTAAGACCTAAGTGTCCCATGACAGGAATTCCAGCTTTGATGATTCTTTTAATAGAATCTTTGATTTGTTTGCCACCCTCTAGTTTAACGGCATGTGAGCCGCTTTCCTTCATTACTCTTATAGCGGATTCAAGTGCAGCCTGAGAATCACTTTGATAGGTCCCAAAAGGGAGATCGACAACAACTAATGCCCTGTTAACAGCCCTTATAACTGAGCTTGCGTGATAGATCATTTGATTTAAAGTGATGGGAAGCGTTGTTTCGTGACCCGCCATAATATTACTTGCAGAATCACCAACTAGAATTACATCTATCCCTGATTTATCAACAATACCTGCAGTAGTGAAATCATATGAAGTTAACATAGAAATTTTTTCTGAATTATCCTTCATTTCTTGTAATGATTTGACCGTAACTCTCTTGTAAACTTTCTTATTCATAAATGAATGTAATTAATAGCTTGGTAAATGTAATAAATTATATGAAAGGCAATATATTATTTTTAATCACTATTTAATATAGTTCTAATATTAACCTGAAAATACGACATTATGTCATGTTTATTATAAAAATACTGACAAAATTGTATCAAAAATTAAATGGCACAATCATTGACAATATTTTAGAAATTAAAAACAAAAAATTATGAGTAAAATAATCGGAATAGATTTAGGAACAACAAACTCGTGTGTTTCTGTAATGGAAGGTAATGAGCCTGTAGTTATACCGAATGCAGAAGGTAAAAGAACAACACCCTCTGTAATTGCATTCGTTGAAGGTGGTGAGATTAAAGTTGGTGATCCTGCAAAAAGACAGGCGGTTACCAATCCTACCAAAACTGTTTATTCGGTAAAAAGATTCATGGGAAATAAATTTTCTGAATTAAAGAAAGAATCCCAGAGGGTTCCTTACAAAGTGGTAAAAGGGGATAACGATACGCCAAGAGTTGATATTGATGGAAGGCTTTATACACCTCAAGAATTGTCTGCGATGATTTTACAAAAAATGAAGAAAACCGCAGAGGATTACCTGGGAACAAATGTAGAAGAAGCTGTTATTACAGTACCTGCATACTTTAACGATGCGCAAAGACAAGCAACAAAGGAGGCAGGTGAAATTTCTGGTTTAAAAGTTAAGAGAATTATAAATGAACCAACATCTGCAGCACTTGCATATGGGTTAGATAAAAAAGGTCAGGATCAGAAAATAGTTGTTTTTGATTTTGGGGGTGGGACACATGATGTTTCCATTTTGGAGTTAGGTGATGGAGTATTCGAAGTTTTATCAACTGATGGTGATACACACTTGGGAGGAGATGATGTAGATGAAAAAATTATTGATTGGTTAGCAGACGAATTTAAAAAAGATGAAAATATTGATTTAAGAAAAGATCCTATGTCTCTACAAAGATTAAAAGAGGCTGCAGAGAAAGCTAAAATCGAATTGTCCGCGTCTGCCCAAACCGAAATCAATCTACCATACGTTACTGCCACTGATAGCGGTCCAAAGCACTTGGTTAGAACGTTATCAAAAGCAAAATTTGATCAGCTTATAGATGATTTAGTTAAAAGAACAATAGATCCATGTAAAACCGCTTTAAAAGCAGCAGGTCTAAGTAAGTCTGATATTGACGAGATTATTTTAGTTGGTGGATCCACTAGAATTCCTGCAGTTCAAGATGCTGTTGAGAAATTTTTTGGAAAGAAACCTAGTAAAGGAGTTAATCCTGATGAGGTAGTTGCAGTTGGAGCAGCAATTCAAGGTGGTGTTTTCACCGGAGATGTAAAGGATGTTTTACTTTTAGATGTAACACCCTTATCGCTTGGTATCGAAACTATGGGTAATGTAATGACGAAATTAATTGAGGCTAATACTACAATTCCAACAAAAAAATCTCAAGTTTTTTCTACAGCAGCTGACAATCAGCCTGCTGTTGATATCAGAATTGCACAAGGTGAAAGACCAATGTACCCAGATAATAAAGAGATTGGAAGATTTCAGCTTGCCGATATTCCACCTGCACCAAGAGGTGTTCCTCAAATTGAGGTTACCTTTGATATTGATGCTAATGGAATTTTAAATGTTACAGCTAAAGATAAAGCAACAGGTAAGGAGCAAAACATAAGAATAGAAGCATCTTCAGGTTTAACTGAACAAGAAATTGAAAAGATGAAGAAAGATGCAGAGGCAAATGCAGAGGCAGATGCGAAAGCAAAAGAATCTGTAGATAAACTAAACAGTGCTGATGCCATGATTTTTCAAACTGAAAAGCAATTAAAAGAGTTTGGTGAAAAATTATCTGATGATAAGAAAAAGCCAATTGAAGAAGCACTTGAAGAGCTCAAAAAATCGTTCGAAGCTAAGGATTTAGAAAAAATAGATCCTGCTTTAGAAAAGATAAATGAGGCTTGGAAAGCTGCAAGTGAAGAAATGTATAAAGCTCAGCAAGATCAACAGGGTCAAAATCAGCAAGGTTCACAAGAAAAGCCTTCAGATGACTCAGAAAATGTTGAAGATGTTGATTTCGAGGAGGTAAAAGAGTAATATTCTTCTTTAAATTTTAAAAAAAGGGTGCTGTTGTCAGCACTCTTTTTTTGTTTAAATTTGCAACAAAATATATGTTTTGAATATTTCTAAAATTTTAAATGAAGTAAACAAAAAGAGTTCCAATACTTTGATGGAAACCCTTGGTATTGAATTTACAGAAATCGGGGATGATTATGTTATTTGTAAAATGCCCGTAAATTCAAGAGTTCATCAACCCGCAGGAATACTTCATGGAGGTGCAACAGCTGCACTTGTTGAAACAGTTGGAAGCTTTGCTTCAAAATATTTTATAAAAAATAAAAATTTATCGATAAGAGGAATTGACATCTCAACAAATCATGTAAAGAGTATAAGCGATGGTTATGTATATGCTAAAGCTAAAAATATTCATATGGGAAGAACCATGCAGATATGGGAGATTAAAGTAACTGATGAGCATGAAAATTTAATTTCAATCGGTAAACTAACCACATTAGCAATAAATAAAAAATAAATTATGTACATAAAGCAAGTAATAGAAAATAGAGAATCATGGTGGGGTTATTTACTCACAGTAATTGTAATAGTTCCAGCAGCAGTATTTCTCCTATCTATTCCTCATGGGGTTATGTTATCAATTAAAGCATTTGGCGATGATGAAATGATGGCTAAAATAGCTTCTGGAGATATTACTGCCATGATGAGTGTCTTAGAACCAAATTTAAATTTATTTCTTATGCTATTGCCTTTTGTTGGGATGTTGCTAGCGGTATTTTTCTCTACAAAGGTGATTCATAAAAACACCATAAGAGAGCTAACTACTTCTAGAGAAAAAATTGATTGGAGTAGAGTTTTTTTTGCTTTTGGCTTATGGGGTTCCATAAGTGCCACAATGATATTCTTAGATTACAATTTTTTTACACCTGAAAATTATGAATGGAATCTTAATCTAGTTCCATTTTTAATACTATGTGTGATAGTAATTCTTTTACTACCCATTCAAACTTCGGCTGAGGAGTATTTATTTAGAGGTTATTTAATGCAAGGAATAGGAGTTATTTCCGGAAATAGGTGGTTGCCATTAATTTTAACTTCGATGGCCTTTGGTCTAATGCATTATGCTAATCCCGAGATTGCCAAGTTTGGTAATGTTGTTTATGTATTTTATATAGGCTCTGGTCTTTTTGCAGGGATAATGACATTGATGGATGAGGGTATGGAACTAGCTTTGGGTTGGCATGCAGCTAATAATATGGTTGCAGCTTTACTTGTGACCGCAGATTGGACAGCCTTACAAACTCACTCTTTATTGAAAGATATTTCAAATCCGGAAACAATGCCGCTTGAAGAGGTTTTAATTCCTGTTTTAATATTCTTCCCAACTATTTTATTAATTTTTGCAAAGAAATATGAGTGGACAGACTGGCAAGGAAAACTTTTTGGCAAAATTTAAATTTTTTCTAAAATCATTGATGATTCATAAAATTCAGCTGCAGTATTGATTACTTCCCTAAACTCTTGGAATCTGGCCTTGTTATATTTAAGTTGTTTGTAATACTCAACAACAATTATTTCTATTTTGTTATCGATGAGTCTAACTTTTGAGTTAAATTCAGCTGACAAGGTGCCATCAACTGAAACATATTGATTTGATCTGTTTAGTTCAGTATAGTCTATTAACTTAAGTCCTTTTGGTAAATCTATCTGAATTTTATAATGATATGAGTTGGGGAAATTAATTTCTATGGGGTTAATTCTATCATTTTCATTGAATAAATTACTTTGCAAGCCTATAACTTTACCAATATTAAGTTTTAATTTACCATCTTTTTGTTGAATTAAATCAGTAGTGGTTAGTGATGAATTTATTAATAAAGGAGTATTATTATGATTATCAGATAGATTAAAATTTTCTATTAAATAATTGTTTACTTTTTTATTTTCTAATCCATTAATTGTAAAATAATCAACTAAAAAATCGGTTTTTTCATTTTCTGATAAATAGATATAGTTTCTATTCATTATCGCCCAGTAACCAGTAAATGACCTGGATTCCTGAATCTTTAATTTTTTTAAATTTCTCGGAATTGAAATTTTAATATCTTTTTTAATTGTACTAAAACTTTTGTCCGAATGAGTTATTTCACTAAAATAATATTCTAAACTTTTTTCTATAAAAACACCATAATTTCCAAGTAAATCATCAGGAGCTTCTGAAACTCGATATTCTATTCTGTTTGGACTGATATACTTTTCATATTCAGGAAGATAAATAACAAATTCTCTTAGTTGGTTGGGATCAAAGAAATTGGGGTCAAATTTTAAAAAATATCGATTACAGCTTATCGCCACTTCATAATCAATTTTTGCTTGCTTCAATAAATTGGTATAAACTTGAATTATACTAAAATCGTTAGAGGTTTGATTTTTAAATATGTAATCTATATTGTTTAAGTCTTGATTGTCTTCACTAGAAATAACGAAATTATTTTTCACATATTCGTCAATTTCGTTAGCAAAAACCAACTCATTGTCTGTAATGGTTGGTTGACTATTTTTAATTTCTTGAATAATTTCAGCAGCCATTTGGTTTACTATTTTAGGAAAAAATAATTCTTCTACATTTTTAATCAAATTATCCCAATATTCGATTTGTGAAATATTTTCATCTTTGGTGTAGCACTGGTATGAAACCTTTATTTTATTTGCAATAGGCGTAGCATATTGTTCATTTACAGTTCCTTTTAAATTATCAAATTTTATAAACTTACTTTTTTTTCCAACAAACAGAGTGTCAATAATTGTTGAATTCGGAGAATTATATATTTTAATATTTGACTTAAAATCGTTTTCAATTAAGAAAAAAACTGATGATAGGATTGGATAGGGTTTTTCAATAGTTTTATTTCCATTAAAATTAAAATCTTTTTTTACAGTGTGTATCACCTCTACAATATCTTTTTCCCCAACATTTGGTATTTTATAGTAATCAAAATTATTGTTTGAATCTTCAGATTTAAATTTTTTCATAGTTGGGAAATCATAAATCACAATAGAATCATTTTTAATAATCCTCGCTTTTATATCTAAAATTTCTAAAACATTGATCTTTGAAATAATTATCTCATCTGTAGAACCATCATTGATCATTTTATTAACTTTAGTTTTTAAGTGTAGAGTTTCATAAATAAAGGCTCTGTCACTAAACTCAGAGTTTACATACTCAACATAATGATTACTAAACAACCCTAGTAAATCATTTTTTGTATCGTTTATTTTAGTAAAAGTTCTCTCATCCCAATCAATTTTATGAAAAGATTGCGAAAATGAACTGGTGAAACAAATTAACAGTAGGGCTATTACTATTGAAGAATATTTCTTTTGCATTATTTTTCAGTTTTACTAGTATGATATTTGCTAAATTTACCAATGACAATAAATATAGGCTAATAAAAGATTATGAAGAAAATAATTATTTTAATTTTTCTTGTTTCAAATTCCTTTAATGCTCAAATTTTAGATGAGAGAAGTCGAGCATTACAAATTAACGAAATTCTAAAACATAGATTTGAGAATGTTCTACCTGATCTAATGGATAAAACAGGAATAGATATGTGGATATTGATTTCAAGAGAATACAATGAAGATCCTGTTCTAAAGACGATGCTCCCTGCTGAATGGTTAAACGCCAGAAGAAGAACAATATTGGTTTTTTACAGAAATAAGCTGAGTAATAGTTTGGATAAATTAGCCGTTGCTAGATATAATTTTGGAGAAAATATTATCTCAGCGTGGGATAAAGAAAAGCAACCAAATCAATGGAAAAGATTGAATGAAATTATTGAAGAAAGAAATCCAGAAAAAATAGGACTTAATTTTTCAAAATATTTCAATATTGCTGATGGTCTTGATAAAACTGATTACGAAGAGTTTATGATAAATATTTCAGATAGAAATAAGAATAAAATTGTTTCAGCTCAAAAATTAGCAACTGCGTGGATTGAAACAAGGACCAAAAAGGAAATGGAGATTTATCAGCAAATAGTAACAATTACTAAACAAATAATTAATGAGGCATTTTCTTTAGACGTTATTGAAATAGGTAAAACTACAACAACCGATCTTGAATGGTGGATGAGACAAAAGGTGACAGATTTGGGGTTAGAAACCTGGTTTCACCCCTCTGTTGATATTCAAAGAAGTAGTGAAATAAACGGAGATCATCTAAGATCTTTTTCTAATAGACCTTCTGAAAATATAATTCAGAAAGGCGATTTATTGCATTGTGATTTTGGTATTACCTATCTCAGGCTTAACTCAGATTGTCAACAAATGGCCTATGTTCTTAATGATGATGAGCAAGCGGTTCCATATTTTTTAAAAGAGGCTTTTGACAATGCTAATTTGCTTCAAGACATATTGACCTCTAATTTCAAAGAGGGAGATTCTGGCAATAAAATTTTATTAAAATCACTCTCTGATGCTACAGCAATGGGTCTTAGACCATCAATTTATACCCATCCTCTTGGCTCTTATGGTCATTCCTCAGGGCCAACAATCGGGATGTGGGATTCCCAAGGTGGTGTTACTGGTGCTGGAGATTATCCTTTGAATTATAATACGGTTTATGCAATTGAGTTAAATAATACTACATTTATTGAAGAATGGGGTCGAGATATAAGAATAATGTTAGAAGAGGCTGGTTTTTTTGGATATGATGGTCATAAATATGTAAATGGAAGACAGACAAGCATTAAAATTATAAATCCCAAATAGTTAATCAATTAAATAATTTATAAATTGCAAAACTTATTAAAGATGAGAAGATTAATATTATTTATTTTTTTATTTTCCTTTTACAACGGAGTTTGCCAACAACTTTATGGGCCCCAAAGAGGTCAAAGAGGTTATATTCCACCTCCTAAATATGAAGCTTCCGTATACATTACAACTATTAATGCATATGAAGAATTAAATAAAGTACTCCCCAAGTGTGTTGAAATTTTTTTACTTGATGATTTTGAAAAAGAAATTTTAAAAGGATTATTACTAAAAAAATACGAGGATTACAATCGGATAGTAGAAAACACAGATTCTTCAAAACAGGCGAGGCAAGAGGCTTTAAAGCAGTTGGATATCGATTTTGTAAAATCCCTTGCTGTTATACTAACACCTGATGAAATATCTGTTTTTGTGGATACTGATTTTTCAGAGAAAAAGGAAAAGAGAAAAAGGAAAAGAAATAAAAGAAAAAACAAAAGTGATGATGAATAAAAATACGGTATTGGGTTGGGCAACATTTATAATGATATTTTTTGGACTAGTATTAATCGCTTTAGGTGTCTTTAAATATAACGAAATAGCAGGTTGGGGATTTGTTTCTGTTGGAATAGGTTTCTTTGCAATAGCATGGGTGTTTAACGCACTAAAAGGCAGAGTTTAATTAATTTTAATTTCCATTTTGATGTTTGCCCTTAAATAAGGCGAGTTATTTTCAATTTCAACCTCTTTAAATCCATAAGCTTTATATAAATATATTGCATTTTTTAATTTCCTGTTTGAATATAAAATCATTGAATTATATTTTTTTTCCTTTGAAAATTCTAAGCACTTTTCTAGCAATCTCCTACCAATACCTAAATTTTGATAACTTGGTTTTACAGCCATCTTTGTTAGTTCAAAAATATTTTTATCTGAGGTAGGCATTAATGCTACAGTTCCGATTATTTCAAGATTATTTTTAGCAAAAAAAATCTCACCTCCTTTATCTATAATATATTTTTTTGAATTGGATAAAACTTTATAATCATATTCTTCAACTCTAAAAAATTTTTCAAGCCATTCAATATTTAATTCATAAAAGTTTTTTTCAAACTTATTTTCAAAATTTATAATATTTATATCCATTTATTTTAATTTACTTAATATTAATATCTTTAGAATATATTTCAAAAAAATAATGAAAAAATTAGTTGAATGCGTTCCAAACATTTCAGAAGGAAATGATCAATCAATAATAAATAAAATTGTTGAAACAGTAGATAAATATCCTGGTGTCAAACTCTTGAATGTTGATCCCGGTAAGGCTACTAACAGAACAGTTATAACTTTTGTTGGAGATGCAGATATAATTGTTGATGCGGCTTTTAAGCTAATTTCTAAAGCCAAAGAACTAATCGATATGAGCAAGCACCATGGCGAACACCCAAGAATGGGTGCGGTTGATGTTTGTCCGTTAATCCCTATTTCTGGAATAAATATGGATGAAACTGTAAAACTTGCACATAATCTTTCAGAAAGAGTAGGAAAGGAACTTTCAATTCCAGTTTATTGCTACGAATATGCTGCAAAAGAAGAAAAAAGAAAAAATTTAGCTAACTGTCGATCTGGCGAATATGAAGGCTTAGAAAATAAATTTAAAGATGATGAATGGAAGCCTGACTATGGTCCTTCAATTTTTAACGAAGAAATAAAAAGGTCAGGTGCAACTGCAATCAGTGCAAGAGATTTTTTAATAGCCTACAATATAAATTTAAATACAACGTCTACAAGAAGAGCAAACGCTGTTGCATTCGACCTTAGAGAAGCTGGTAGGATAAAAAGGGAAGGCGGGAAATTGTCAGGAAAAATTTTAAAAGACAAAAATGATAACCCATTGCGTGTTCCTGGATACTTTAAAAATTTAAAAGGAATTGGGTGGTATATTGAGGAATATGAGATTGCTCAAATTTCATATAATATTACAAATATCAAAACTACTCCTTTACATGAGGTTTTCGACAAGACTTGTGAAAGAGCACAGAAAAGAGGGATGAGGGTTACTGGTTCAGAGTTAATAGGATTAGTACCTAAAAAAGTATTACTGGACGCAGGGAAATTCTATTTAGCCAAACAAAAAAGATCCAGAGCAATTCCTGAAAGTGAAATTATTCATATTGCAGTTAAATCTTTGGGATTAGACGAATTAGGATCATTTGATCCAAGTTCAAGGATTATTGAATATATGATTGACAATAAGGATAGAACTCTATCAAAAAAAACGATCACTGATTTCGCAAATTTAACATCAAGTGAATCACCTGCACCTGGTGGAGGGTCAATTTCGGCTTATTGTGGAGCCCTTGGTACATCATTAGCTGTAATGGTGGCAAACTTATCCGCTCATAAAAGAGGATGGGATCATAAATGGGAATACTATTCAGACTGTGGTGAGAGAGGCATGATTTTACAGTCTAAGCTTTTGGATTTGGTAGATGAAGATACTGACGCATTTAATTCAATAATGAATGCTTTTTCACTACCTAAGGAAACAGCTAAAGAAAAACAAATTAGAATCGATCAAATTCAAATCGCAACAAAAAATGCGATCGAAGTTCCTTTTAAAATAATGAAGATTTGTTTTGAATCATTGGAAGTTATCGAGGAAATGGCAAAAAATGGGAATCCAAATTCAATAACGGATGTTGGGGTTGCAATGCATTGTGCAAAAGCGGCTATTTATGGTGCATTTTTGAATGTAAGAATTAATTGTAATGATTTAAATGACAAGAACTTCGCAGAGGATATATTATCCCAAGGGACAAAAATTCTTGCAAAGACAGACTTAAAGGAGAAAAAAGTTTTAGCAATAGTTGATAAAAAATTATAATCTAATTCCCTTCAATTATTACCCTATCAATCAGATTATCAGCATAGTAGTAAGGTAAATCATTAATAGAGTTTATTTTTTTAGTAATAATCAGATTTGCAGACTTTCCTTTACTGATTGATCCTGCACTTGATGAAATACCCATTGCGTAAGCTCCATTCATTGTGGCAGCATTAATAGCTTGTTCAGTCGTCAGTTTTAATTTATTACAAGCCAGAGATAAAATAAAATTCATATTACCACTTGGGCAAGAACCTGGATTAAAATCAGTAGCAATGGCAAATGGTATACCATTCGAAATAAATTTCTTTGCTGGTGCATAGTTAATCCCTAAAAAGAAAGAACAACCAGGAAGGAAAACAGGCATTGTTTTACTATGCTTTAAAATATTAATTTCATCATCCTGAATTGTTTCCAAATGATCAACACTTAATGCATTATTTTCTACTGCAACTTTGATACCCCCAATTGAATTAAACTGATTAACGTGAACTTTTGATGGTATACTAAACTTCTTAGCTTCTTTTAATAAAATTGACAAGTCCTCTGTTGAAAAGTAATTTTTTTCACAAAAAATATCGACAAAATCAATCAATTTTTTATTCGCAAAATCCGGCAGCATCCTATTAATAATAGAGTCAAAATACTTTTTTTTAGAAATTCCATTTGGAACAGCATGCGCTCCTAAAAATGTTGATTTTATATTGATTGGTAAAGAATTTTTAAGTCTGTCAATAACTTTAAGCATTTTTAATTCTCCCTCATAGTTCAATCCATATCCAGATTTTATTTCTAAACTACCAGTACCATGGCTAATTAAGTTATTAATCCTTTTTTTAGATTCACTAAACAAATCATCTTCTGAGATATTATTAATCTGTGCAGAGGACTTTAAAATACCTCCGCCTTTTTTTGCAATTTCTTCATATGACAAGCCTTTAATTCTTTGAATATATTCATCTGATCTATTTCCGCTGAAGACGCAATGGGTATGGGAATCACACCATGCAGGTAAGATGATCTTGTGATCTGCATCAATTATTTCTACATCATTATTTTTAGGAACCTCCGACATTTTTCCAAAATCACTAATTTTACCGTCTTTAATTAGTAAAAAGGCATTACTGATTGTGGGTAAATAATCCATTTCTTTGGCTGAAACAAAAGGAGTACTCTTATCTCGAATCTGAACAAGTTCTTTAATGTTTATAATTAACTTTGACATACAATTTCAAACAACTAAATCATGTTTTTTGGATCTACCCACTTATCATATTCTTGAGCTGTGAGGTAACCAGACTTAACCGCTTCTTCTTTAAGTGTGGTATTATTGTTATAAGCATTATTTGCTATCTCAGCAGCTTTATAATATCCAATTTTTGTATTTAATGCTGTAACTAGCATCAGAGAATTATCTAATTTATTTTTTATTGAATTAAGATTTGGTTTAATACCCTTAACACAATTAGAAGTAAAGCTATTAATACCATCTGTTAAAAGGTTGGATGAGTTAATCAGATTGAATATAATTACTGGTTTAAAAACATTTAACTGAAAATGTCCCTGACTAGCAGAAAAAGTAATAGCAGAATCATTTCCAATTACCTGACTACAGATCATACATAAAGCTTCACATTGGGTAGGATTAACTTTTCCAGGCATAATTGAGCTGCCAGGCTCATTCGCAGGTAAAATTATTTCACCAATTCCACTTCTTGGACCAGATGATAACATTCTTATGTCATTGGATATTTTATTTAATGAAACAGCAATTTTTTTAAGAGAATTATGGCATTCAACCATAGCATCGTTTGAGGATAATGCCTCAAATTTGTTGGAGGCGGTTACAAAAGGATAACTAGTTTCATTTGATATTATTTTAGCTACTTTTTCAGAGTAACCCTTTGGAGTATTCAATCCAGTTCCAACCGCAGTTCCACCCAATGCAATTTCACAGATATATTTGAGTGAGTTCTCTAAACTTAAAATTCCATTTTCTATCTGCTTAGAAAAGGCAGAAAATTCTTGACCAAGTGTAATCGGCGTTGCGTCCATTAAGTGAGTTCTTCCAATTTTTACAATATTTCCGAACTCACCAACCTTTTTGTCAAGATTTAATTTAAGCTCTTTTAGCGCGGGTAGTGTTCTTTGTGTTAATATTTCATATGATGCTATGTGCATAGCCGTTGGAAATGTGTCATTTGATGACTGCGATTTGTTTACATCATCATTAGCTTTTATAAATTTTTCTTCACTTAAATCTTTTCCTAATATTTGTTGAGCTCTGTTAGAGATGACCTCGTTAATATTCATATTCGTTTGAGTTCCAGATCCGGTTTGCCAAACGACAAGTGGAAACTGATCATTATGCATTCCCTTTTTGATTTCATCACAAACCTTTGAAATGAGTTCCATTTTTTCTAAAGAGAGAACGCCACATGAATGATTTGTAATCGCTGCAGCTTTCTTTAAAATAGCGTAAGCTTTAATAATTTCAATTGGCATTGAAGAGGGTGGGCCTATTTTAAAATTATTTCTAGATCTTTCTGTTTGAGCGCCCCATAATTTATCTGCGGAAACTTTTACTTCACCCAAAGTATCTTTTTCAATTCTGTATTCCATAAGAACTTATTATGTTACAAATTTACACATTATAAGTAATTAAACACAAATCCAGCCGTATCGGAGTAAATAATTTAGTAATGTTAAAAATAATTCATTTTTAATTTTACGATAAAACAATCAATATATTATATTTGTTATATCAATAAATACTATATGTTTGAATTTGACCAATACCTTGGATTTTTAGCTTTTTTAACAATACTAACCATCGGTTTTTGGCTTTTCTTTGTTTTGCTCCTTTTTGTTATTCCATATTGGGTATTTGGTGCTTTAAAGGAAAGGATTGAGGATTTGATTGAAGAGCGAAGAAAAAAGTAATATTAAAAATCATAACCACCACCGTCATAACCACCACCTCTCATTTGTCTTCTATTTTGGTTTTTTTTCTGATTAAATCTATATGTAAAATTTAAAGTAGCAGATCTCTGACTCCATCTGAATTCAAAATCGTTATAAAAATTATCGTTAAAGGTTTCATTTTTCCATCCTCTTTGATCCAATAGGTCTTTTATATTCAACGTAATAGTAGCTTTTTCGTTAAATAACTCTTTACTAAAGGCCAAGTCTATAGAAAAATCACCATCGCTTCTGCTTACAGCTGTCTCATTAGGCCCTCTGACATTCATCCTGGTTTGCCAGTCGATTTTTCCTGGAAGAGTAAGTTTGTTATTTAGTCTAAAACTCCAGCTTACATTTTTATTGTCATACACAACATCTTCATAAGTGCCTTTAACTTCATTTTGAAATAGATTGAAATTTGAATTAATATTCCAGTTTCTTCCCTTTCTGTAGGAAAGGTTCAGTTCAAAACCAAATCTTTCATTTGTTGATAGATTAATAGGTGTTCTAACTACAATAGGGACATCAACTCCGTTAATTTCAGCAAATTGCCCTGTCTCCATAATCACAGTATTAATTGAATTAGTAGATCTTTGAAAGTAAGCTGAGGTATTCACTGTGAATGAGGACTCAAACCTTTTAAGGTATCCAAAATCTAAATTGTTAGAATAGGTAGGGGCTAAATAGGGGTTACCTTGCCATATCAAAATTGGGCTGATTTTAGTAGGGAAAGGATTAATGAACCTCGACCACGGTCTTCTAATTCTTCTGTTGTAACCAAATGTCAAAGTTTCATCGTCAGAAATTTCTAACCCAAAGTTAAATGTTGGAAATAAACCTGTATCGTCAATATTTGTAAAATCTTGTGTGGTTAACTGATTAATGTTTTTTCTTGTATTCTCTAATCTTAGACCTAAAAGAAAAGAGAATTTATCTTCAACTTTAATTCCGTATTGTGAGTAAAATGCACTGATTCTTTCTTTGTATTGAAATAAATTAGTCTGATCTAAATCTTCTATAAATTCACTGTCAATGTTATCAAAAACCTTGTAGTCAGTTATATCATCTTCACTTTCTATCCTAATACCAGCTTCAAATTGTTGATTTTCGTCAATAGGTAAAACAAAATCAGATCTTATTAAATAAGACTCACTTTCAATATTTTCATCTACTCTCTCATTTAATATTTCATTTTCATCAATTAGTGATATTTCCCATTCTTTGGAGTTTTCATATTGAAGATCAACAGTAACAACCTTTCCTTGATCATTTAATTTTTTTTCGAAATTTAGGTTGTACTCACGATTATTATCTTCATCATTCTCAGAATCGTTTTGAATTATTGTATTAAGTACGGATGAATTAGAGTCAAGTTCTCTAATAGTATTTGATTCTAAATTATCGGAATTGTACTGATTGTAAAAAAACGATCCTATAAGAGATGTATTCTCGTTTATATACCATTCGAATCCATTATTAACAAAATATCCAGTACTGTTTCGCTCCCTAGTTCTGTCTTCACTAAAAAAAGTGCTTGGTTCTGGACCGTTAAAGTATTCAGTGATACCACTTGAACTACCAGGTCTTAATCTATCATATAAACTTGAGGAATTAAAAAAGTTTATTTTTCCGTTCCTGTAGTTAATATTTGATGAAATTGAATTTGATTTTGGATCTCCAACATTAGAACTCAAAGATCCGTTTAATCCAAGTTTTTTAGACTTCCTGAGTATGATATTAATTATCCCTCCACTACCTTCGGCCTCATATCTAGCAGAAGGTGACGTTATGACTTCTACCTTTTCGATTGCATCTGCGGGCAACTCTTTGATAAAAGAAGAATTAATTCCAACAAGCCTTGAGGGTTTTCCGTTTATAAGTATTCTGGCTGCATCATTTCCTCTTAAAAGAATATTACCGTCAATGTCTGTCGAAACCGATGGAATGTTGTCCAATACATCGGTACCTGTTCCACCACGAACCGTCAAGTCTTTGCCGACAGTGTATATTTTTTTATCCAATCTAATTTCTACTGATGTTTCCTCAGCGATTATTTCAACTTCATCCAAAGATTCATAATCAAGCTCAAGCTGTATTTTTCCTAAATTTAAATTATTGTTTAGCTCTACATTGTTTAGAATTACGTTTTTGAACGAGATAAATTCTATCAGAACATTATAATTGCCTTTTTTTGCTGAAACGGAAAACTGACCTGAATTATCGGTAATTCCTCCTGTAATAACGCTGCTATCAAGAGGGTCCAACAGAGTAATTGTTGCGTATTCTAAAAATTCGTCATTGTCCATACTAGAAACCATACCAGACATTATAAACTCCTTTGGTTGCGCGTAAGAGTAATCTTGAGAATATGTAAAATTTATTAAAATGGTAAAAAGAGAAAATAATAATTTATTTTTCATGTAGTTTGTTTTCAAACCTAACAGATCAAAACGCGTGCCACTAAAAATTTATTTAATATAAGACCGATTTGTATTTAAATTAATTTATCTATATTCTCCTTAGGTCTTCCAATTACCGCCGCATCATTGGATTCGATTATAGGTCTCTCTATTAGTTTTGGTTCTTTTTGTAAAATTTTTATTATTTGATTTTCAGAAAGCTTTTTGTTTTTAAAATTTTCTTTCCAGACGCTTTCATTTTTCCTTACTAAATCTATTGCAGAAATTCCCAACTTTTTTAGCAGTGATTTGATATTTTCCTCTGAGATATTGTTTTTCAAATATTCAATAATTTCAAACTTCACTTTTTTTTCCTTGAGATATTCAATCCCTTCTCTAGATTTTCTACATCTTGGATTATGGTAGATTTTCATTCTATTTATTTTTTTGATTTGAATTAAACATTAGAAATGACTTTAGAAATTCATTCAAATTACCGTTTAGAAAATCTTCTGTATTTCCTGTTTCAGATCCGGTTCTTAAATCTTTAATTAACTTATAGGGGTGTAGTACATAATTTCTTATTTGACTTCCCCATTCGATTTTTTTCTTTTCAGATTCAATCTCTGATCTTTTCTCATTTTTCTTTTTAATTTCAATCTCATAAAGTTGAGATTTCAGCATCTGCATAGCTCTAACTTTATTATCAAGTTGAGATCTCGTTTCAGAGCATGTAATCTGGATTCCAGTTGGCTTGTGGGTGATTTGGACCTTAGTTTCAATCTTATTTACACTTTGACCACCAGCTCCACTAGATCTGGAGGTATTGACTTCAATATCGGACTGATTTATTTCTATGTTTATTGAATCGTCTACTAAGGGGTATACATAGACAGATGCAAAACTAGTGTGTCTTTTTGCATTTGAATCAAAGGGTGAAATCCTAACAAGTCTGTGAACACCGTTTTCCCCCTTTAGCCATCCGAAAGCAAAATCACCTTCAAATTTTAAAGTAGCAGTTTTAATCCCTGCGGATTCTCCGTCTTGTTCATTGAGTTTAGATACTTTAAAATTATTTTTTTCACCAAACATTACATACATTCTCATTAGCATTTGTGCCCAATCGCAGCTCTCGGTTCCACCAGCACCAGCTGTTATTTGTAAAACAGCGTCCATATTATCACTTTCGTCAGAAAGCATTGTTTTAAATTCGAGTTCTTTTAGTATTTCTTCACTAACTGTGAATTGTTTTAAAACCTCATTCTCAGAACATTCTTCAGCCTTGTTAAAATCGTATAAAATCTCCAAATCAGAGATACTTTCTTGTAAAGAATTTATGTCACTAATCCATTTTTTTAAAAATTTTATTTTTTTTAAAACAGTTTGTGCGTTTGAAGAGTCATCCCAAAAACCAGGAACAATGGTTTTTTCTTCTTCGACTTGTAGGCTAGATTTTTTATGATCGAAGTCAAAGATACCCCCTTAACGCATCCAGGCGATTCCTAAGTGATTGTATTTGGTCTTGGGTTACCATGCTGTAAAATTAATACTAATTAAACAAGATCAGAATATTTTTATTAAAAATTTATATTGTGTAGATTTAATAAAAAATTAAACAACATGTATTTTAAAAAAATTGTCGTGCTACTTCTGTTTTTTTGTGTCAATTTGACTTTATCAGAGGACAAAGAATTTAAAGGATTTTTTAATTTTTCATATGATGAGTCTAAGGATAAGATTTTTCTAAAAGTTGATAAACTTGATCATGAGTTTTTATATGTTGGATCACTTGCATCTGGTGTTGGATCAAACGATATTGGACTAGACAGGGGGCAATTGGGCTCAGAGAGAGTGGTAAAGTTTATTAAAAAAGGAAATAAACTGCTGTTGATTGAACCAAATCTTTATTACCGAGCTGAGTCAGAAAATGAAAGCGAAAAAAAAAGTGTTGAACAAGCCTTTGCTAAATCGGTAATTTTTGGATTTGAAATAGTCGAAAATAAAGGTGAATCTTATGTGATTGATCTTACACCTTTTTTACTTTATGATAGGCACGGAGTTGCAAAAAGATTGAAAGATAACAAACAAGGCTCATACAAAGTTGATAAATCTAAAAGTGCAATCGAGATTGAAAACACAAAAGCTTTTCCAGAAAATATAGAATTTGAAGCTTTGTTAACTTTTTCTGGTGAAGCTAAAGGAAATTTAATTAGAAGTGTAGCTCCAGACCCTAATAATGTTACTGTTTTTCAGCATCATTCTTTTATCAAACTTCCAGATAATAATTATAATCCTAGAAAATTTGATCCAAGAAGTGGGGCAATTTCAATTTCGTTCATGGATTATTCTACTCCAATTGTAGAACCAATTACAAAAAAATATATAATAAGGCACAGGTTAGAAAAGAAAAATCCCGAGTTGGCCCTTTCTGAGCCTGTAGAGCCAATTATTTATTATTTAGACCCTGGAACCCCTGAACCTGTAAAAAGCGCACTTATAGACGGTGGCAAATGGTGGAATCAAGCATATGAATCTATTGGATTTAAAGACGCTTTTCAGGTTAAAATACTTCCTGATGGTGTTGATCCTTTGGATTGTAGATACAATGTCATTCAATGGGTGCACAGATCAACCAGAGGCTGGAGTTATGGTGCCAGTGTTATCGACCCAAGAACAGGTGAAATTATCAAAGGCCATGTGAGTTTAGGGAGTCTTCGTATTAGACAAGATTACATGATAGCTCAAGCGTTGACTAAGGATCCATTTATTTCAGAAAAAAATAACAATAAAATGTTGGAATTGGCAATCTCGAGAATAAGACAGTTGAGTGCACATGAAATTGGTCATACAATTGGTTTTACTCATAATTTTGCAGCCAGCTCCAATGATAGGGCTTCTGTGATGGATTATCCACATCCTTTGGTGAATATCAAAGATGATAAAATTGTCTTTGATAATGCATATGATACAGGAATAGGAGAGTGGGATAAAGTTACAGTTGCATACAGTTACAGTGATTTTAAAACTGACCAGGATGAAGAATATGAATTAAATAAAATTCTAGAAAAATCTACAAAAGATGGTTTGAGGTTTATCAGTGATAGTGATGCTCGTTCGGTTGATGGCTCTCATGCTTATGCTCATCTTTGGGATAATGGGGATACAGCTTACTCGGGGTTAGAAAAAGTAATTCACATAAGGGAAAAAGCGATTCAAAATTTTTCAAAGTATAATGTTCCTGCTGGTACACCAAACTCAGTCCTAGAGGATGTTTTTGTCCCCTTATACTTTTTTCATAGATATCAAACAGAAGCTACCGCAAAAATTATTGGTGGTATGGATTATAATTATTCTTTAATAGGCGATAATCAAACTCAATTTCATTTTTTGGATATGGATACTCAATTAGCAGCACTAAATTCTCTAATGAAAACTATTTCACCCAATTTTTTAGCAATTCCAAAGGAGAAGTTGAAGCTATTCCCACCAAGAGCTTTTGGTTATCCTAGAACCAGAGAATCTTTTAAATCAAATTTAGGAGTAGCTTTTGATCCTTTTTCTGTTAGTGAAACATCTGCTGATATGACATTAAGTTTAATTTTAAGACCTAAAAGACTCAACAGATTAATATTACAACATTCTTTAGATAATTCTAATCTCAGCCTAGAAGATTTATATGATTTTATTATAGCTAAAACAATTCTTTTAAAAACAAATAATGCCACATCGAATCAAGACTCCTATCATGATGAAGTTCAGCACATTGTAAATGTAGCCTTATTGAATAATATTTTTAAGGTTGTTAATGACTCAAGTACTTTTTCACAGGTAAAAAATATTAGCAATCAATTCTTAAAGAAAATTACTCAAGAACTATTATCTAAAAAAAGAAAAGATTATAAACTTTCAAAATATTCAAGTTACTATGTTAGAATGATTTCGGATTTCAACGAAGACCCAAAAGAATATCTAATCAAAGATTCTTTAAAAATTCCTGATGGGTCTCCAATCGGAACAGACAGTTGTAATTATATCCCTATGAAATGATAGATTTAAGAAGCGATACTATTACTAGGCCAACTCAAAAAATGCTAGACGCTATGCTTAGCGCGAAAGTAGGTGATGATGTCTATGGTGAGGACCCAACAACAAAGGAACTAGAAAGTTGCATTGCACATTATTTTGGAATGGATAATGCTATGTTTTTCCCATCAGGTACTATGGCTAATCAAGCTGCTATAAAATTACATACTAATCCAGGTGATCAGGTTATTGCTCATGAGTATTCGCATGTTTATAATTATGAGGGTGGCGGAGCATCATTTAACAGTGGAGTTTCTTTTAAATTACTAAAAGGTAAAAAAGGTTTTTTTTCCTCAGATCAATTGTGTGATGCAATTAATCCTAAAGAATTTTATCATTCTCCCTTAACAAAGTTAGTTTGCATTGAAAATACTACAAATAAAGGAGGTGGATCATGTTGGGATTTTAATGACTTTTCCGAGATTAGTAAAATTTGTAAAAAAAACAAACTAGGAATTCATATGGATGGTGCTAGAATTTGGAATTCAATAGTAGCTAAAAAAGACAATCCAAAGATTTACGGAGATTATTTTGACACCATGTCTGTATGTTTGAGTAAAGGCTTAGGATGCCCAATAGGCTCTGTTCTTGTAGGTAAAAAGGAATTCATTGATAAAGCACTTAGGGTAAGAAAGATCCTGGGTGGAGGTATGAGACAAGTAGGATATCTTGCAGCTGCTGGATTATACGCTCTAGAAAATAACATTTCCAGGATGTCACATGATCACAATAGAGCAAAAGAAATTGGTTTACTTTTTTCAAAAAAGTCTTTCGTACAAAATGTAAATGATATCGAGACAAACATTGTAATAATAGAACTGTCAAAAGGTACCAGTAAACAAGATGTTGTTGACTACTTTACAGAGAAAGACATTGTTTTTGATTGGAATTCGATGGGAAAAGAAAAAATCAGAATTGTAACTCATCTAAACCACACAGATAGTGATCAGCAATATCTTATTGAAGCGATAGATAATTATAATATATAATTTATTATTCAGCCAAAAATCTTGTATTTTTGTATCACTCTTGCGCAGTAATTTTTTCAATATAATATGAAAAAAAATAAAAATGTTGTAAATAGTTTATTGGAGCTGGTGGGAAATACTCCCTTGGTAAAAATAGATAAGCTAACCAAAAACTTTTCAGGTACTTTTTTAGCAAAGCTTGAACTGACAAATCCTGGACATTCTTCAAAAGATAGAATAGCTTTACATATTGTAGAATCTGCTGAAAGAAAAGGTATTTTAAAACCTGGAGATACAATTATTGAAACAACATCAGGAAATACTGGTTTCAGCTTAGCTATGGTTTCATTAATCAAAGGATATAACTGTATACTAGCTGTTTCCTCTAAATCTTCAAATGATAAAATTGATATGCTAAAGGCAATGGGAGCGAAGGTTTATGTTTGTCCGGCCAATGTTTCTGCCGACGATCCCAGGTCATACTATGAAGTAGCAAAAAGACTTCACAGTGAGATAAAAGGATCGATTTACATAAATCAATATTTTAATGATTTAAATTCAGATGCGCATTATATGAGTACAGGTCCTGAAATATGGGATCAAACAGACGGTCAAATTTCTCACTTAGTAGTCTGTAGTGGTACTGGTGGAACGATTTCGGGAACTGCTAAATTTCTAAAGGAAAAAAATCCTAATATCAAAATTATTGGTGTTGATGCCTACGGTTCAATTTTAAAGAAATATCATGAAACTGGTGAGTTTGACGAAAATGAAATATATCCCTACAGAATCGAAGGTTTAGGTAAAAATTTAATACCCTCCGTTACTGATTTTAGCATAATTGATAAATTTGTAAAGGTTACTGACGAGGACAGCGCACATTCTGCTAGAGAAATCGTCAAATCTGAAGGTATTTTTGCAGGATATACTAGTGGCGCAGCATTTCAAGCTGTGAAACAACTAAACGAAAAAGGAGAATTTAAAGATTCAGATATTGTAGTGATTATTTTTCCGGATCATGGATCAAGATACCTAAGTAAAATTTACAGTGATAAATGGATGGAAAATGAAGGATTTTCAGACACAAAACATGAAATTAATAATAACGAAGTTCAATACATCAGAAAATAATGAGAGATTTATTTGAAAGAATGCGTCAAGACAAAGGGCCTCTTGGAAAATGGGCGGATTTAGCAGAGGGTTATTTTGCTTTTCCTAAGCTAGAGGGAGATATTTCAAGCAGAATGAGATTTAACGGCAAGGAGGTTATTACCTGGAGTGTAAATGACTACTTGGGTTTGGCTAATGACCCAGAAGTCAGAAAAATTGATGCAGAAGCAGCTGCCAAGTATGGTTCAGCTTATCCTATGGGTGCAAGATTAATGTCTGGTCATACAGATTTACATGAGAAACTTCAGAATCAGTTAGCTGAGTTTGTTAATAAAGAAGCTGCATATGTTTTAAATTTTGGATATCAAGGTATACTATCAACTATTGATTCTTTAGTTAGTAAAAATGATGTTATAGTTTATGATATTGATTCTCATGCTTGTATTATTGACGGAGTTAGACTTCACTTAGGTAAAAGATTTACATATCAGCATAATGATATGAAAAGTTTAGAAAAAAATTTAGAAAGAGCAACCAAAATCGCAAACGAAACTAACGGCGGTATATTGGTCATTTCAGAGGGTGTTTTTGGAATGCGTGGAGAACAGGGAAAGCTAAAAGAAATTGTTGAACTCAAGAAAAAATTTAGTTTTAGATTATTAGTTGATGATGCTCACGGTTTTGGAACATTAGGAAATACTGGAGCTGGAGCAGGTGAGGAGCAGGGAGTTCAGGACGAAATCGATGTATATTTTGCAACTTTTGCAAAATCAATGGCAAGTACAGGTGCATTCATTGCATCTGATAAAGATATTATTGATTTTTTAAAGTATAATATGAGATCTCAAGTTTTTGCAAAATCTTTACAAATGCAGTTAGTCGAAGGAATATTGAAGAGATTAGAGATGTTAAGAACTAAACCCGAAATAAAACAAAAATTGTGGGATAATGTAAATAAACTGCAAAGTGGTTTAAAGGAAAGAGGTTTTGACATTGGAACCACTCAAAGTTGTGTTACTCCTGTATACCTAAAAGGATCTATCCCAGAAGCATTTGCATTAGTTAAGGATCTAAGGGAAAACTACAGAATATTTTGTTCAATAGTGGTTTATCCGGTTATACCCAAAGGCCTTATACTGCTTAGGCTTATCCCAACAGCTTCTCATAATTTTATAGACATTGAAGAGACACTAGATGCCTTTTCATCAATAAGGGAAAGACTGGTCTCAGGTGTATATAGAAAGATTTCAGAAAAACTAATGTAGCTCTACTTTATAAGTAGATCTAGTTTTTATCAGCTTTGGGTTAAAATTCTTCCAAATCTTGTCTATTGATAAATTATCGATAAGCTCGGGTGTTCTTCTGCATATTTTAATTCCCTTATTTTTAAGTGTCTGTATGAAAGAGTTAAATATTATAGCAGTTACACCAAGCTTTTGATATTCTGGGTGTATGCCTATCAGATATAGAGTTACATCTCTATTGAATTTTTTAGCATGCAATAGGTGTAAAAAACCAAATGGAAATAATTTTCCTTTGGTTTTTTGGAGTGCTTTTGCAAATGACGGCATAATGATAGCAAAAGCTACAATCTTACCATCTTCATTTTCAACAAACTTTATATACTGAGGATTGATAAATTTCAAAAATTTCTCTTTCATATACTCTTTTTGTTTTTCAGAAATTTTTACAAAAGAGGACAGTTTTGAATACGATTCATTAAATAAATCAAACATTTCATTAGCTCTACCCATGACTGTGTTGGTTGAATAGAAGTTAACTTCTTTTAGATTATTTCTTTTTTTTACTATTCTACTCATCTTTTCGTAGTAACCTATATCTATATCATGAAACATAAAAGTTTTTTCATGAAAGGTTTTTTCAACTTTCAAACCAAATTTTTCATAGTGAAATTTATAGTAATCATAATTATAATTAGTTATCATAGTTCCAATAATATCAAAACCACTTGTTAATACTCCAACTTTATCAAGATTACTAAATCCCATCGGCCCCTCCATGTAATCAAGTTTGTTGGCTTTGCCTATTTCAATTACTTTTTCAAAAAGTTTTTTACTAACACTGTATTTATCTATAAAATCAAACCATCCAAATCTTATTTTACTTGTCTTTTGCTCTCTTACTTCATACCAATTGATAATTACAGCAATTCTACCGACAATTTTATTATTTTCAATTGCGATAAACATTTGAACACTGGAATCTTTTAAATTGGGGTTTAAGTCTTCGTTAAAACTACTAATTTCCTGATCAATTAACGGAGGAACCCAATACTTTGAATTTTTATATAGTTCAAATGGAAACATTACAAAACTTTTCAAATCTTTTTTTTCAGATACTTTTTTTAAATAAATCATTTATTTGATTTTAAATTGAGTCTATAGCTTATGCCTAAGTTTATATGGTTTATTCGAGGAGTTTCTTTAAAATTAATTGTTGTACCTAAATCAATTTGTAGTTGATCAGAGAATAGATGAGCTATTCCTAAACTAAACAAATTATCTGCGTAAAAATCACTTTTAATCCCTTGACTTTCAAGGTATCCGATTAGGTTTTCTTTAAATGCATGTGTTAGTGAAATTATATATTCAAAATCATTTTGAGAAGTTCCGATTCTGTCCAAAATTAAATTTATAATTATCACAGATCTATAAGTTATATTACTTTGAGAAAAAATTGCAACCGATGGACTTATACCGTTTAAATTAGAGCTGGTAAATGGGTTGTTTCTTGAATCCAAATTCATTCCTGCATATGCAGAAATTGCGGGGATAAGATTTTTCCATTTAAATTTTTTATCTGCAAAATAGCTGTAAACATTAGGCTTGTCAATTTGCCCCTTATTTGGGTCGAAAATTAAATATTTGGCTCCAACTTTAAATTTTTTAAAGTTTTTCCTTTCAAATCTATTTGGAGGTGAATATCTATTGTCCTTGAAATTATCAGCCTGATAGACTCCGTCAACTATTAATTCAAGTTTTTCATAGAGAAAACCATATCTAATTTTAAAGTCTGATCCAATCCCCTTAATTTCATAGTTTAATAAATCATGATTTTCATTAGTAAAATAAAAACCACTTTCAAGTTGTAATATATTTTTACCAACGGAAAATGAACCAGATGAATTTCCTGGTCTATTAGAATTAATAATATCTGTATACTGCGCAGATATACAGTCAAATTTGATTAAAAATATAAAAATTAATAATAATAAAAATCTACTCACAGCTATAGGAATCCTAACAAATATAAATCTTATAATTTAATAACATATTAACTTTTTTTGAATTGTTAGAGTTGTAAATTTGTATTATGAAGTTTTTAATATATTTAGTCCTGTTTTACATCGGCTTTAAGTTTTTTTCAAGACTATTCTATTTGTTTTTATTTAATAAGATAAAACAAAAACAAACTGATTTTTACAGATCTAAAGATGCTAAAAAGAGTAAAGAAGGTGAGGTCTCAATTAATAAAATGCCAAATAAGAATTCTAAAAAATCTCAAAAACTAGGCGACTATATTGATTATGAAGAAATTGATTAAAAAAATGTCCGAGTATAAAATGAAAATTATAAAACATTTTTCAGCTGTTGTATTTTTTGTAATTGTTTCCCTAGTGTTTTTTTTTCCTGTTTTAGAGGGTAAAAAAATTCTTCAGAATGATATTATACAGTATTCCGGGATGTCTAAGGAATTGAAAGATTTTAGAATTGAGAACGGAAACGAAACATATTGGGTAAACAATGCTTTTTCGGGAATGCCGACTTATCAGCTTGGAGCAAAATACCCCCATAACTATATCAAAGAATTAGATCTATTTGTTAGGTTTTTACCAAGACCTGCAGATTATTTATTCCTTTATCTTTTAGGTTTTTACTTTCTGATGTTAAGTTTAAAGGTGGATTACAGGCTTGCTATTTTGGGGTCCCTTTGCTTTAGCTTATCCACATATTTGATAGTTATAATCGGAGCTGGTCACAACGCTAAGGCACATGCAATTGCTTACATGCCATTCGTTCTAGCTTCAATTGTTTATGTTACCCGAAGGAAATATTTGATAGGTTTTTTTCTTACGACTATATTTTTAGGCTTGCAGTTTACTGCAAATCACTTTCAGATGACATATTATTTGATGTTTGTTGTTATAGCTATGGCTGTTTGGTTTGTAAACAAATGTGTCAAAAATCATGATAGGACTCATCTGATTAAATCAGTTATTACTTTACTCTCAGCATTAATTTTTGCACTTTTATTAAACGCCTCTAACTTGTTAGCTACTATAGAATACTCAAATGAATCAACAAGAGGTAATGCTTCATCGCTTAGTATTAGACCTGATGGGAGTGTTTTTGAGAAGGAATCAGATGGATTAAATAAAGAATACATAACACAATGGAGTTATGGTGTTTTTGAAAGTTTAAACTTATTTATTCCAAAAATTATGGGCGGAGGTTCTTCAGAAGAATTAAGTAAGGATTCTGAATTTTATGGTTTTTTAAGACAAAATGGTTACAACTCTATCGAATCTTTACAAATTGTAAAAAATAGCCCAACATATTGGGGTAATCAACCATTTGTCGAAGCACCTGCTTATATTGGAATAACTGTTTTCTTTTTATTTGTTTTTTCGATATTTCTCTACAGGGGACAACATAAGGGATGGATTTTGGCTGCTATTATAGCCTCATTACTTTTATCGTATGGTAAAAATTTAGAATTTTTGACAAATTTTTTAATTGAACACTTCCCTTTGTATAATAAGTTTAGAGCCGTTGCTTCAATTCAGGTGATTTTAGAGCTATGTGTGCCTATATTATCCATTCTTGGTCTGTCAACAATGTTTAGTAATAAGATAGCATTAAAAGAAAAGTTCAAGGCACTGAATTCCACATTATTATTATTTGTAATTACGATTTCTGTTTTATATCTGTTTAGAGGTTATCTGTCTTTTTCTGGAATTTCAGACACATATATGGATGAAGGTTTGGTAGATGTCCTTATAGATGATAGAAAAAATATGTACATAAATCAGCTGATTAGAACATTGTTTTTTGTTTCTGTTATCTATTTATTAATGTTTTTGTATTTAAATTCGAAATTTAAGAGAGGTTTATTAATATTCTTTTTAGGTTTACTAATATCTTTTGATCTTATTTCGTTTTCTAAAAATTATGTAAATGAGGATAACTTTACCAAAGCTAGTCTTGTTGATAACCCTTATCAATCAGAAGATATATACGAGGATATACTAAAAGACAAATCAGATTTTAGAGTTTTAGACTTAACTGACAATTCAACAAAAACAAATTATTTTTTCAACTCCCTAAAAGGTTATCACGCAGCAAAACTGGGTAGGTACAATGATATACTAGAATTCTATGTAAATAAAACAAACATGAAATCACTTGATATGTTAAATACCAAATACATAATATATAACGATGAGGATGTTAAAAATGTTTATGTTAATGATGATATCCCTGGAAGTGCATGGTTTGTTAATGAAAATTTTAACGTTAAGTCAGATAATGATGAAATTTTGAGTCTAGATTCATTAAATTTTAGAAACTTTTCGGTTTCTCAAGATTTTGTCACAAAAAAATATAAAAATTCTAATTATAAAGTAGATTTAATTGAAAAGAAATCAAATTATTTGAAGTACATGGTTGAAACAGATGCTCCGGGCTTAATTATATTTTCTGAGATATATTATCCTCACGGATGGAATTCATATATTAATGGAGAAATTGTCTCACATTTTAGATTTAACTATATTTTAAGGGGTTTAGAGGTGCCAAACGGAAAACATCAAGTGGAGTTTAAATTTGAGCCAGAAGTCGTTGAATTAGGGGGTAAAATTAGCCTATTTAGTACAATTTCCTTTATTTTAATTATGATGTTTATGACTATAAATAGAAAAAATTGGATAAAAAGGTTCTAATTATTACATACTATTGGCCACCAGCTGGGGGTCCTGGAGTTCAAAGGTGGTTAAAGTTTGTAAAATATTTACCTCAATATGGTATAAAGCCAATCGTATATATTCCAAAAAAACCTAATTATCCCATTTATGATTATTCATTAAATAATGATCTAAGTTTATCACCTGAAACCCTTGAGCAGCCTATAATCGAAATTTCTAATTTCCTTCCAAAATTTGGCTCCATAGATTCAATTAGATCTGGTAATGTTTCGGTTCCAAACAAGCAGTCATTATTTCAGAAAATATTATTTTTTTTTAGAGGAAACCTGTTTATTCCAGACATGAAAATATTCTGGAAAAAAAAATCCATAAATTTTTTACATGATTATTTATCTAGAAATAAAATTGATGTTGTAATTACTACTGGCCCACCTCACAGTCTTCACTTAATAGGTCTAGGTTTAAAAAGAAAGATGAATATTAAATGGATTGCAGATTTCAGAGACCCGTGGGTCAACCTTAATTATCTAAATCGGTTTCACTTGTTGCCTTTTGTAAAAAAACAGCACAAAATAATGAGAAATAGTGTATTGTGTCAAGCTGACTCTGTTATTGTCACATCTGAAAAATTAAAAAAATTATACAAAAAAATAACTCCCAATGTATATAAAATAACCAATGGTTTTGATTATGAATATGCAGACATTAATTCAAATTCTAAATTTATCATTTCACATATTGGTTCACTCTATAATGAAAGAAACCCATTATTATTATGGGATATTTTAGAAGAATTATGTTCAAAGGTTAAAAGATTTAAAGATAATTTCCAACTAAACTTAATTGGAAATACTAGTGAAAAGATAAAACATTTATTAAGAGATAGAAATTTTAATTCAAATATCAAATACATTGATTACGTGCCCAATAATAAGGCTATAAAACACATGTTCTTTAGTGAAGCTCTTTTGATGGTTGAATCAAACGAGATTGAGTCATCATATGCTATTCCGGCTAAATTATTTGATTACATGGGGTCAAATCGGCCTATTATTGCGATTGGTCCAGAAAATTCTGAGGTGAAAGATATTTTATCTGAAACAAAATCAGGAAAATATTTTTCTCATCAAGATTCCTCATCATTAAAATCATATATTTTAGATTTATACAAAGCATTTGAGAATGGTTCAATTTCTACGAATTCTAAGGATGTAGATAAATACTCAAGAAAAAACTTAACCAGATCACTATCGGCTTTGATCAATGAGGTTATATTAAAAAAGTAAAAGCCCTGTAATTTTAGGAAAGATACAGGGCTTAAAACTAACTATTCAATAAATTAAACTAACCAATACGTTTAAAACAAATGGCGTGCCAAACTTTTTTTAGGTCATCTTTTTTAGATTAATCGCAGTAAGAGTTTCTTTGTCATAAAATTCTGTTAATGATCCTTGATAAACCACATCTCCTCCCTTAGTTCCGCCATATGGACCGAGATCAATTATATAATCTGAGGATTTGATAACCTCCATATTGTGTTCGATGATTATAACAGAATTATCATTTTCAATAAGCTCATTAATTGATATTAAGAGCTTTTTAATATCATCAGTATGTAACCCTGTTGTTGGTTCATCAAATAAAAACAGTCCATTTTTGGATTTGTTTTTAACAGATAAAAAATATGCTAATTTAACCCTTTGTGCTTCACCACCTGAAAGGGTAGAAGAGCTTTGGCCTAGTTTTATGTAACCAAGTCCTACTTTTTTTAATACTTCAAGTTTATTACAAATCTTTCTTTCGTTCAATTTGTAAAAAAATGAAATAGCATCTTCAACTGTAAAGTTTAAAACATCAGCAATGTTTTTGTCAGATATTTTCACCTCAAGAATTTCTTTTTTAAATCTTTTACCATCACAACTATCACATTTTAAACTTACGTCAGGCATAAACTGCATTTCAATAGTATTAATTCCTTCTCCTTTACATCCGTCACATCTACCTCCATCAACATTAAATGAAAAATGTTTTGGTTTGTATCCTCTGATTATACTTTCTCTTTGTTGTGAAAATAGTTTTCTTATATCATCATATGCCTTGATGTAAGTAACAGGATTAGATCTTGAGGACTTTCCGATAGCTTTTTGACTAATATATTCTACAAACTTTATTAATTTTAGATCTCCTGAAATTTCGTCAAATTCACCAGGTTTAAGCGAAAAATCGTTAAAATGGTTTAAAAAAGCCGGATAAACTATTTTGTTTACAAGAGTACTTTTTCCTGACCCTGAAACACCTGTAATCGTAACCAGTGAATTTAGAGGTATTTCAACATTTATATTTTTCAAATTATTTTCTCTTATTCCGGCAATAAAAATTTTATTTTTTGATTTACGATTTTCATTGTTTTTTTTGATACTTTTTTTACCGTTTAGATAATCAGCGGTTAAAGAATTGGCTTTTAGTATCATTTTGTAATCACCCTGAGCTACTATTTCCCCTCCAAGTGTTCCAGCATTTGGTCCAATATCAATTATATAATCTGCAGATTTAATAATTTCTTCATCATGCTCAACAACAATAACAGTATTGCCAAGATCTTTTAATTCTTTTATAATTTTAATCAATCTTTGTGTATCATATGAGTGGAGTCCTATGCTAGGCTCATCTAGTATATATAATGAACCTGTTAAATTACTACCTATACAGGTTGCTAAATTTATTCTCTGACTTTCACCTCCAGAAAGTGTACTTGATTTTCTGTTTAATGTAAGGTAACCAAGTCCCAAGTTATTTAAACAACTAACTCTGTCAGAAATTTCATTTAGGATTCTATTATTAGCTATTTTAATATGTTTGATAAATTTTTCAAGATCTGTAATAGGCATATTTATAATATCAAAAATATTAGTATCATTTATTTTTACATAACCAGCCTCTTTTTTTAATCGATTACCATTACATGAATTACAAGATGTTTTACCACGATATCTTGAAAGCATAACTCTATTTTGAATTTTATAAAGTTTAGCTTCTAATTTTTTGAAAAATTTATCGATACCAATAATTTTCTTATTCCCTTCCCATAGTAATTTTTTTTGTGATTCGGTTAACTTATGATATGGTCTGTGAATTGGAAAGTCAAATTCAGCAGAATTTTTAACAAATAAGTTTTTATACTTAATTAATTTTTTTCCTCTCCATGGGAAAACTGCACCATCAAACACGGAAAGAGAAGTATTTGGAATTACAAGTTTTTCGTCTATACCGACAATGTCACCGTATCCTTCACATTTTGGACATGCGCCATGCGGATTATTGAAGCTGAAAAAGTTTGTGTCTGGTGTGTTAAATTTTATTCCGTCTATTTCAAGTAAAGTGTTATAATCAGTAGAAATATTTTTCGTTAAATTTTTTAATTGACACTTCCCCTTTCCTTCAAAGACTGCAGTTTCTATTGAGTCGGCAATTCTACTCAAAAATTCTTTGGAATCATTGCAAACTATTCTGTCAATTATTAAAAATACTTTATTAAAATTCTTTATTGTATCGTTCTTGATCTCAGATAATTTATAGATTTTTTCCTCATAAAATATCCTATTATAATTCTGATTTATTAGTGATTTAATCTTCTCGTCAAAGTTTTCAAAATTAAAATTTTGAATTTTCGTTACAATTAATATTTTATCACCCTCTTGTTGGACTTTAATGTAATCTAAAATTTCAGATATTGTATTTTTTCTAACTTCTTTCCCAGAAATAGGGGAGTATGTTTTTCCGTATCTTGAAAATAAAAGTTTGAAATAATCATATATTTCTGTTTTGGTACCAACTGTGGACCTAGGATTTGAAGATGAAATTTTTTGTTCTAAGGCAATGGCTGGAGAAAGCCCAGTGATTTTACTTACTTTTGGTTTTTCTATCCTTTCTAAAAATTGCCTTGCATAACTGGATAAACTTTCTACATATCGTCTTTGACCTTCAGCATAAATTGTATCAAAAGCCAGCGAAGACTTACCACTTCCTGATACTCCTGTGATCACTACAAACTTCTTTTTTGGAATTTCAAGATTGATATTTTTTAGATTGTGCATTTTAGCACCTTCAATCTTTATAAATTCTTTTGTTTTCTTAATCGACTCCATTCAAAGATTAACATACAAATATAATGCTAAAAAATTTTTGACAACTCGCAACTTAGTGGTCAATTTTGAATTTTATTAAATTAAAATGTATATTTGAAATATAAAATATCTGCCTATAGAATAACATTACTCAAAAAATCTAATTAAAACTCAGTTTTAGTAATCAAGTAATGTTATGAAAAAACCTATTATTGCAGATTCCCAATTAGTTTCCCGTTATATTCATGGGGACGAAAAATCTTTAGAGGTTCTAATCAGAAGACACAAACAAAGAATATATAGTTTTATTTTTTCTAAGGTGTATGATAGAGATTTAACTGAAGATATTTTTCAAGATACCTTCATTAAAGTTATTCGCACCTTAAGACTAGGAAACTACAATGAGGAAGGTAAGTTTATCTCGTGGGTTATGAGAATAGCACACAATCTGGTAATAGATCATTTTAGAAAGAATTCGAGAATACCAAAATTTGAAAATTCAAACGATTTTGATATTTTCTCAGTCTTAAAAAATACTGATATAGATATAGAAAACAAGATGATAAAAGATCAAATACTTAATGAGGTAAAGAAAATTATTGATTTTCTTCCAGAAGATCAAAAAGAAGTTCTAGTATATAGGTATTACAATGATCTCAGTTTTAAAGAGATTTCAGAAAAAACAGGAGTTAGTATTAATACATCTTTGGGTAGAATGAGATATGCCCTAATTAATCTCAGAAATATTATAAAAAAGAAAAATATAGTTTTGACGAATTAGGACAATATCAGCTGGTTTTTATCGTTATAAAAAAAAATAATGAATGGAAAAAAACTACTTTTCTCAAGAACAATTAGCTCTTGAGCCTAAAGCAAAAACTATTAATTTCATTTTAAATTACTCTAAGTCAATCTCTGTTCTCAGACTAAATTCTAAGAAAGTACTTATTGATTTAAATTAGTTTATTTAAGATAGATTTTCTGCCAACTTTTTTTGTGATAATATCCTTTTCGATATTCCAGCCCCTGGCGGGAGAATATTTTCTTGCATAATATATTATCTGTAGGTGAAGTTTGTTCCATTTTTCTATTGGGAAAAGTCTTTTCGCATCTTTTTCAGTTTGTTTCACATTTTTGCCATTACTCAGGCCCCATCGGTACATCAATCTATGGATATGAGTGTCGACAGGGAAAGCCGGAACGTCAAATGCTTGAGACATTACAACACTAGCAGTTTTATGCCCAACAGCTGGTAGTTCCTCTAAATCTTCAAAGTTATTAGGGACCTCACCCTTATGTTTTTCGATAATAATTTTACTTAATCCATAAATCCCCTTACTTTTCATTGGAGACAAACCACATGGCTTAATGATCTCTTTGATCTCCTCTACGCTTAACTTAATCATGTCATGGGGATTATCAGCTTTTTTAAATAAGTGTGGTGTAATTAAATTGACCCTTTCATCTGTACATTGAGCAGATAATAAAACAGCAATGAGAAGAGTATACGGATCTTTATGATTCAATGGAACCGGAACGGTGGGAAATAAATTTTCCAGTTCATTAATAACATAAATAACCTTATTTTTTTTGTCCAAATTATAGTATTTTTATTAATCAAATATAATGATTATGAATGTTTTAAAAGTAGGGGATATAGCTCCAGATTTTAGTTGTAAAGATCAGTTTGGTCAATTAATAAATCTTTCAGATTTATTGGGTAAAAAAGTAGTCGTTTTTTTCTATCCAAAAGCCAATACGCCTGGTTGTACTGCTGAAGCATGTAACTTAAACGATAATTACTCTAGGTTTAAGTCTCTAGGCTATGAAATTATTGGAGTATCAGCTGATACAGAAAAAAATCAAAAAAAATTTAGCGATAAATATGGTTTTGATTATAGTTTATTATGTGATGAAAGTAAGGATATAATAAATTCTTATGGCGTTTGGGGTTTGAAAAAATTTAGGGGAAAAGAGTATATGGGAATTATTAGGAAGACATTTATTGTCGATGAAAAAGGAAAAATTTCACAAATAATTGAAAAGGTAAAAACTAAAGAACATACTTCTCAGATATTAGACTAAATTATTTATATCCGAATAATTTTAATTTTTTAATTTTTGAAGCAACTGCTTTTGGAAGCAGTTTTTCCCAATCATTAGAATTTTCTTTTATTTTCTTTAGTACTACCTGCGAATAAATATTTAGTGAATCCTTCTTAAAGTCTTCAACATCAACTACTTTTCCATTAAATTTAAAAAACTTGTAAAGTTCCTTCATTCTGGGGTGTACCTTTAAGTTGTCACTATTTATTATTTCGTTTTTTTCGTTTAGTACAGGGTATAGGTAAACCTTTAAACTTTTAAAGAAAAGTTTCCCAAAAGCTTCCAATATTCCGCCACTTAAATGAGTGTAATATTTAGGGTCAAAAATCTGAATTAGGTTATTTACCCCCATACAAAGACCTAATTTTTTTTTGGTGTAAAGTGAAAAGTATTCTACAAGTCTATAATACTCTTTGTAATTTGAGATTAACACAGTTTCACCTAACGATCCTAATAATTTTGCTCTATCCATAAAGTCTTTTTCATCTATTTCCCCGTCAGAGGCTAAATCAGCCAAAGTTATTTCAAAAATTACTATGGTGTCTTTTTTGTCAACATGCCTTTCATTTAAAAACATCTTAAGGGAGTTTTCGTACATTTCCTCATTAACCCTTGTAACAGGTCTAAATCTCCCCCTTAGGGCAAGAATATTTTTTTTATATAATGCAGCAGCAGGTAATAAATTATTTCCGTCAGGACCAAACAAGACTGCTTCAGTCATGCCATTTTTCACCAATTCTAAACTAAGAATTCTATTATCTACATCCTTAAAGATCGGTCCAGAAAAATTAACAGTATCGATTTCAATTTGGTCTTTATTTAAATGATCATAGAGATATTTAATGATTTCTTTTGGCTTGTTGAAATGATAAAAAGCACTGTATATTAGATTAGTTCCAAGTACACCTAAAGTTTCCTGTTGTTGACTAGCGGTATTCTCTTTAAACCTTACATGTAGTATGATTTCATTATATTTTTCTTTTGGATCAATTTGAAATCTAATTCCAATCCAACCATGACCATTGAATTTTTTTGCAAAATCAACTGTAGCTACAGTGTTTGCATAACAAAAAAACATTTTATTTGGGTGATTTTTTCTGTCAATCCTTTTTTCGATTAAGCCAGTTTCGTGTTTAAGCATTTTTCTTAAACGATTTTGAGTAACATATCTTTTATCTTCCTCAATTCCGTAAATATCATCACTAAAGCTTTTATCATATGCAGACATTGCTTTTGCAATGGTGCCTGATGCTCCCCCAACTCTAAAAAATTGTCTTACTGTTTCTTGACCCGCACCAATTTCAGCAAATGTTCCATAGATATTTTCATTAAGGTTAATACGTAAGGCTTTTTGCTTTATCGAAGGAATGGCATCTAGAAGTGGGTCACCATTATGGGATACCTCATTCATTGGGTCAGTTTTACACATACAAAGGTATTAAATTACTATTACTAGATGAAAAAAAAATAGCGTATTTTTGATTTATTAGAAAATGAAAATAACTTTTTTAGGTACCGGTACTTCACAAGGAATTCCAGTTATTGGTAGTAATCATCCAGTTTGTCTAAGTCAAGATTACAGGGATAAAAGACTAAGAACATCAGCTTTATTTCAATGGAAAGGTAAAAATATTATAATTGATTGTGGCCCTGATTTTAGGCAACAGATGTTAAATTCTTCATGTGAAAAAGTAGATGCGATTTTTTTTACTCATGAACATAATGATCATGTTTCTGGTTTGGATGACATTAGACCTTTTTATTTCAAGCAAGGAAATATTCCAATTTTCGCTAGTGATCGAGTCATTGATGCTTTAAAAAGAAGATTTGATTATATTTTTAGATCAGAGGGGAATATTCCAGGAACTCCAAATGTTAATATAAATCCTATTGAAGATGATTTCTATTTTAACGGACATAAAGTTGTTGTTTTAAAAGCTTTACACGGGAATTTACCAATACTTGGATTCAGATTAGCAAACGCTGCATATTTTACAGATGTAAAATTTATTCCCGAGAAGGAATATAAAAAATTAAAGGATTTAGATATTTTGGTCATTAATGCACTAAGAATTGAAGAGCATTATTCACACTTAAGTTTAAAAGATGCATTAAATGTTATTAAAAAGATTAATCCTAAAAAGGCTTATTTGACTCATATAAGTCATAAACTAGGATTTCATAAAGATGTACAAGAATTGCTACCAGAAAATGTTTTTTTAGCCTATGATGGCCTTCAAATATTATCTAGCTAGTGGTTTTCTAGCCATGAAGTCATTTTATCAAAATTTTCTTGAGATATACCATGTGTAGATTGAAATTCTACAAAATTATGACTAATTCCATATTTAGTGAGTAACTCTGAAGATTCCCTACCAATTTCTATTGGGATTACCTGATCCAAAATTCCATGTGAACAAAAGAAAACATGTTGTTTGTAATCTGAAATATTTTTTACATTAATTATTTCTTTTGGCATTTTACCACTTAAACCAATAACTTTTTTGTATAAACCAGGAAAATTTATTGAAAGTGCATATGCAATCATACATCCTTGACTAAATCCACATAAATATAATTGTTCATGTGAAAAATTATAAATTTTTTGAAGTTCATTAATTATAAAATTATTGAGATTATTCAGAGAATTTATTGCCTGTTTTATATCCATTTTAAGAGACATATTTGTATCAAAATCAAGAGACCACCAGCAATATGAATTGTAATCCATTTTGTATGGAGCTTGAACTGAAATAACCAGATAACTTGGATCTAGGTAATCTGAAAATGAGAATAGGTCTTCTTTATTACTCCCATAACCATGAAACATAATAATTACCTTGCTATTTTCTTTCACCAAAGATGGTGTCCTTGAAATATATTCAAATGAAGGCTTAACCATTAGTAATAAATTTACCATTTGAGATGCTTCCGTAGACCAATCCCTTTAAAACTGAGTCTTTAAATATAGAATTTTTTGAAATGGAAAATATTTTGTTTTCTGAAAAAGTGTAATTGGATATGGGATTAAATAAACTGATATCAGCCTGTGCTCCGATAGTAATAGAAGAGTCCTCTATTCCAAACAATTTTTTACCTCTCGTTAGTACATTAATAGTGGTTTTAGCCGAAAAAATTGTATTCATGGCGCCAAAAAAAGACTCAAGTCCTATCGTGCCAAAGTCAGCATTGTCAAACTCCACATTTTTTAATTCAATATCCAAAGGGTTGTGATCACTGGTAACCATGTCAATGGATCCGTCTTTCACTCCTTTTATGAGCTCATCTATATCATACTGGGTTCGAAGGGGAGGTAATACTTTAAAATTAGTATTAAAACTTATAAGATTTTCATCGTTAAAAAATAAATTATGAATACATGTGCTACAGGTAATGTTTAACCCTTTATTTTTTGCTTGTCTTATTAATTCAAGAGACTTTGCTGTAGAAATTGTTGGAATATGTAAATTTCCTCCAGTGTATTCAAGAATAGTAATATCTCTCATTATCTGAATTTCTTCTGAAATATTTGGTATTCCTTTGAGTCCTAGCATTGTACTGGTTTTATTTTCATTCATTACACCGTCGTTTGAAATCTTTTCATTCATGGGGTAGGAAAATATCGGGCAATTCAGATCTTTTGTATAAAGTAAAGCAAGTTTTAATATATTGGGGTTTTTTATGGATCTTTTATAATCACCAAAACCAATAGCTCCGGCGCTTTTCATTTCGAACAATTCAGCCAATTCTTTTCCATCAGATTGTTTTGTTAAAACCCCGATTGGATAAATATTTACATTTGAATTTTTTGCGATAGATTTAAAATATTCAATTTCGGTATTTTTTTCGGTTAATGGTAATGTATTGGGTTGAACTCCTATTGAAGTAAATCCAGATTTTGAAGCTACACTTAATGTATTTAAAATATTCTCTCTTTCCTCGTATCCTGGCTCCCCTGTACAAACGCTGTAATCAAACCAACCAGTAGAGACGTGTAAATTTGGGTAACTAATTTCTTTAAAATTTTTGGAGTTTTTGATATTTTCAGAGATATCAGAAATGATACCGTTTTTGATTAATATATCTACAGTTCTATTATGAAATTCACTGCTTTTATCAATTATTGTTGCAGACTTTATTAGTGAATTCATTTAGAAAATTTGAACAAAAATAGTAAAAAATAAAGTATATTTTTTAATATTTGGCAGGCTTTCCGTTAGTAGATGAATTCTTCAAAAATTCTCTTAAATCATCATTTGATTTTTCTAAATCCTCAGCTCTTAAATACATCATGTGTCCACTTCTGTAACCTTCAAAATAAAATCTATCCTTCATTTTTCCACTTTGATCTACTTGCCACATTGTATACTTAGCTTGAAAATAGTTTGTTGCACCATCATAATATCCTGACTGTATTAATACTTTGAGAAACGGATTTTCTGCCATTGCTTTTCTTAGGTTTTCTCGAGTATTGTCATTCTCTCGATTCCAAGGATGTACGGGACCAAAAACATTATATTTGATGTCAGTCTTAAAATTCAATTCATTTTTTAAATAATAATTTATTGCAGGTGTAAATGAATGGTTCCAAGATTTTAATTCAATATTACTGTCTGGTCCAGAACCTGCGTTGTTTTTATCAACCCCTCTGTAGCGAGAATCTAATCTTCCAACCGTAAGTTCATGTGAATCTCTTAATAATTCTTTCCAAAACGCATAGTTAGGAACATCAAGATTATAATCTAAAATGAACTTTTTACTTAGTCCAGAGTAATTTGAATATTTTTCCGCTATATAGTTCTTTTCTTCATAACTGATAAATCCTCCTTTTGCTATGGCTGGTATTAGATTATTAATTGTAAATTCTTCAATTTCGGGAAGAATTTCAAGTAAATCTCTAGATTGTAAATCATTATTTAGCATTTTATGATACCAGGCAGTAGCTGCATAGTAAGGTAGATGTAATGATGAATCAATAGCATCCTCTTGACCATCATCAAATTCTAATAATTTATAATCTGCTGGAGAAACCATTATAACCCCGTTTAAATACATCCAATGTCTACTTTGTAATTCGTGTGAAAGCCCCATAACTCTAGTGCCACCGTAGCTCTCTCCAATTATATACTTTGGTGCTTCCCATTTGTTTTTTCTGGTAATGAATGTATTGATCCAAGATGCTAAATATTTAATATCTGAGTTTATGCCAAAAAATAATTTCCTGTCCGGATATTTACCATTATCATCAGCAATCATTCTAGAGAATCCTGTATTTACAGGACAAACAAAAACGATATCTGCTGTATCAATAATTGAATATGGATTTGATTTAACACCATACGGCTGTATTGGAAAGCCCTCATCATCTATCTTTAAAACCTTAGGACCAGTGTACCCGATATGCATCCATAATGAGCCCGAACCTGGCCCTCCGTTAAATGAAATTATTATAGGTCTATGTTTATCTTCTTTTTTAGTGGAATTTTTTTTATAATACGTATAAAATAATGATGCAATAGGTTTTCCGTTTTCATCCCAAACTGGCTGAGTACCTGCTTCAGCTATATATTTTATTTCTTTACCTTTTATTAATGTTTCATGATAAGTAGTTACAATTGTATCTGTTGGTAATGTAACTTGCTGAGAAAATGTAAAAAGCGAAAACAAAAAAATAGTTATAAATAATTTACCCATACTGGTTAGTTTTACTCACTAAATTAAAAAATTAAAAATTAAAAATTTTCATAAACACCTATTCCAAACAGTGCAAAATCATATTTGGATGGATCGTTAGAGTCAAAACTCCTTAGTTTTTTATCTAATTCCAGTACTGCCTTGTGGTCGTTTTGTTTTCTTTTTAATAATCCAAGTCTTCTGGCAACATTTCCAGAGTGTACATCAAGAGGACACGATAAATAACTTTGATCAATGGTGTTCCAAATTCCAAAATCAACTCCGTTTTTATCTTTTCTGACCATCCATCTGAGAAACATATTAATTCTTTTTGATGCTGATCCTTTATATGGATCTGAAATATGTTTTTGTGTTCTACTTAAATGATCAACTTCAAAAAAAATCTTTTTAAATTGATGAGTGGAATTGTGAAGAGATTCGTCAATAATATTTTTAGAAAATATCTCTTCAAGTCCACCATGGTTTTTGTATATGTTTTTTAGGCTATTTATAAACTGAATAAAATCAACTCCGTTAAATGTCCTATGAACAAAGTTTAAAATCTTTTTTAAATCACTTTCTTTACTATTAATTATAAAATCATAGGGTGAATAATCTAATAATTCCATCATTCTTCCTGCACTTTTTATAATTGATTTTCTGTTCCCCCATGCTATTGTAGCGGTAAGGAAGCCAGAAATTTCAATATCTTCTTTTTTATTAAAATAATGTGGTATTTGAATTGGATCACCCTGTATAAAATCAGGATTGTTGTACTGTTTTTCCTTAGAGTTTAGAAATTTTTTAAGATTCAATTTTTTGTTTTATTTTATCCTCCCGTCAATAATCTCAAGAATACGATCTGATTTTTTTGCAAGAGATATGTCATGGGTAGCGATCATGAAGGTGTATTTAAAGTCCTTTCTTAGATTTAAAAATAATTCATGTAGATTGTTTGATGATACTGTATCTAAATTACCTGAGGGTTCATCTGCTAATATAATACTTGGTTGGTTTATCAACGCTCTTGCTACTGCAACTCTTTGTTTTTCTCCACCCGATAATTCACTTGGTCTGTTTAGCATCCTATCTTTCAATCCTAAATACTCTATCAACTCATTGGCCTTATTTTCTGCGTTTCTTTTTGAAGTTTTATTTATGTAGGCCGGGATACATATATTTTCAATAACGTTAAATTCAGGAAGAAGTTGATGAAATTGGAAAACAAAACCAATTTCTTTATTTCTGAAATTAGCTAATTCATTTGGATCAAGTTTATTAATATCTTGATTCTTTAGAATGATTTTTGAGTCATTTTTTTCTTCATAATTGTCGATGGTCCCTATTATTTGTAAAAGGGTAGTCTTTCCAGCACCCGATGCACCAACTAAACTTACAATTTCCCCTTCCTCAACATTCAGGTTAATGCCCTTTAAAATATGATTGTTATTATAGAATTTATGTATATTTTTGATAGTAATCATTAATCAAAAATAATATATTAATTTAATTATGAATAGTATTAAACATGCATATTTAGCAGGAGGTTGTTTTTGGTGTACTGAGGCAATATACCGAAGACTTCAAGGAGTAATTGAAGTCTTCCCTGGATATAGTGGGGGAGTCGTTAAAAATCCGTCGTACAGAGAAGTTTGCACCGGAAAAACTGGTCATGCAGAAACTATAAAAATTACTTACAACCCAAAAGAAATAAGTTTTAATCAACTATTGGAAGTATTTTTCGGTACACACGACCCAACAACGATAAATAGGCAAGGCAATGATATAGGTTCCCATTACAGATCAATTGCTTTTTTTTCAGACAAAGAAGAGAAAAAAAATATTGAAGATATAATTGGCAGTTTAAACGATAAGAAAATATACAATAGTAAAATTGTTACCGAAATTACAAAATTTGAAAATTTTTACAGGGCTGAAGATTATCACGAAAACTATTATGATCTAAATAAAAATCAACCATATTGTGATCTAGTTATTACACCAAAAATTCAGAAGTTTAAATCAAAGTTTAAGTCCAAGTCTATTTAGAAACTTCTTTATAAATTTCCAAAAGAATTTAAATTCTCCGAAAATTAGTGCAACAAACAAAAGTATAAACTGATATACAATTGTTATCAGAAATATTCTAAATATCCAATAAATAAATATATTTAAATTAAGAATATTTATCCCCATAAAATCACATAGCGGTTCAGAAATCCACGCAGCAGTTGATCCGGTAATTCCAAAGACAACAAAAATCTTTAATAGTTGAAAGTTTGATGTGATATCCCACCTATTTTTTATTTTTTTTAGCATTTCAAGAGTTATAAATACTAATAATTTGTTCTGCTAATTCAATGCCAATTCTGTTTTGTGCCTCGGATGTTGCTGCCCCTATATGTGGAGTCAAAGAAATATTGTTATTCATCAAAATATTTATACCAGGAGTAGGTTCATTTTCAAATGTGTCAAGTGCAGCAAATGAAATCTTATTATTTTTAAGGTTATTTAGAAGTGAATCTTCATCAATTACGCCTCCTCTTGCAGCATTAATAATTCCAACGCCTTTTTTCATCTTGTCAAATTCAACCGATCCAATTATATAATCCTTTTGTGCTGGGACATGAAGAGTGATAAAATCGGAATTTTTTAATAAATCATCAAAACTTGAACTTTGAAGCTTAAATTTCTTGTTGGTTCCGTCAAAAAATTCTAGATCAACTTCAACCTGCTTATTATGAAGATCATAATAAATCACATTCATCCCAACGCCTAATCCGATTTTAGCAACTTCTTGTCCAATTCTTCCAAATCCGATAACACCTAATTTCTTTCCTTTTAATTCTAAACCACCCGCATAACTTTTTTTAAGTTTTTTAAAATCTTTGTCACCTTCTAGCGGCATTTCTCTATTGGAAATATGTAGGGATCTTACACAGGAAAAAAGATGCGCAAAAACTAATTCGGCAACAGAGATGGATGAAGCTGCGGGTGTATTAATCACACTAATTCCTTTTTCTTTAGCATATTCAACATCGATATTATCCATACCGACCCCACCTCTTCCAATTATTTTAATAGTTGGACAATTATCGATCAGATTTTTTCTTACTTTGGTTGCACTTCTTACCAAAAGTACCTCAACATCGTTATTGTTTATGTATTCGATGATTTTAGACTGATCAACAGACTCTGTTATTGTATTAAAACCCGCTGATCTTAGTTTTTCTACTCCGTCAGAACTGATTCCATCATTTGCTAATACATTCATAATTTATATTTTAGATTCTAATTCACTCATTACATCTACCAATACTTTTACGCTATCTAAGCTCATGGCATTATACATTGAGGCTCTGTATCCGCCTACGCTTCTATGTCCAGACAGTGCTGTTATATTTGCGTCAGAAAGCATGGACTCAAATTTATCCTTTAAGCTATTTTCTAACAGGTTAAAGGTTGCATTCATCATAGACCTGTCTTTTTCATGAGCATGCCCTTTAAATAGTGGATTTATATCAATTTCAGAATACAGTATTGCAGCTTTTTTCATATTGTTTTGTTCAATGGCTTGAATTCCCCCCATGTTCTTTAACCATCTCATATTTAACATAGAAACATAGATTGAAAAAACAGGTGGGGTATTAAACATACTTTTTTTATCTGCGTAAATACCGTAGTTAAGCATAGATGGAACATTATCGTTTATCAAATCCAGTAAATCATTTTTAATAATTACCAGAGTTGCACCTGCAGGTCCAAGATTTTTTTGAGCCCCAGCATAAATCAGGTCAAATTTTGAAAAGTCTAAAACACGTGAAAATATGTCACTACTCATATCACAAAAAATAGGTGTTTCGGATTCAGGGAAAAAGTTTATTTGTGTACCAAAAATTGTATTATTTGATGTGCAATGAAAGTAGTCATAAGTTTTTAGTATTTCATATTCCGGAATATGATTAAAATTTTCATTTTCTGATGTACCTAAGACGTCAACTTTTCCAAATAACTTTGCTTCCTTAATAGCTTTTTTACTCCATGTTCCTGTGTTTAGGAAGGCTGCCTCATTTTTTAGAAAATTGTATGCTGTCATCAAGAATTGTAAGCTTGCACCACCCTGCAGAAAAAGAGGGGTATAAGATTCTTTTTTTAGGTTGAGTAATTCTAATGAAAGGCTTATAGCTTCATCCATTATTTCATCAAAAGCTTTGCTTCGGTGTGAAATTTCTAAAAGGGAAAGACCAGAATTGTTTAAGTCTTTGACTGCTTCTGAGGCCTGCTGAAATACTTCTTCTGGTAGAATTGAGGGGCCAGCGCAAAAATTATGTATTTTATTCATAATAATAAAACAGCAAATTTCGATATTTCATTCACTAAAATCATTATTTAAATGTAAAATGTTTTTAACTAGTTGTTAACAGAAAATCAATAGTATCAATATTATCTGCATATTGATCCAATTTTGGATTTTGAGCTTCTCCAAAATTGGTACTATCTTCAATATCTAGTCCAGAAACTATACATTGAAGGTTGTCTCTATTATTTTTAATTATACTATCGATTTCAACTCTATTTTTATAGTATTCAAAATAAATAACGGAAATTGGTGGAGTTAGATGAGTGGATTCGCTTAGTATAAAAAAGTCTCCGTCAATAAAATTTTCATTATTCATTATCTTAATTGTTTTTTGATAATTGTAGTTATTAGAATATTTATAGTGGTTTATAATATGTTTGTATTTAACGAAGTTTTTCTTAAGATTTTCAAATTCAAATCCATGAGGAATAAGGATTTTTGAAATACTTCTACATCCAAGACCAAAATATGTGAAAATATCATCTGAAAGCATGGTAAGTTCATCATTAGTTTCATGTCCGCTCAAAACTGCTATTGAACTCCTGTTTTTTCTTAATAAAGATTTTTTATCTCTAAAATAGTATTCAAAATAATTGAAGGTGTTATTTGATCCAGTAGCAATTACTTTATCAAAATCAACTAATTTGTCTTTTGAAAATTTTATAAAAGTTCTTGTTTTAGGGAATTTATTATGTAAATAGTTTACAAAAAATTCTACTAATATTTTATCATCAACTGAGGGTTTTATAATTGCTGTGTTTGATGTTAAAATAACACATATCAAATCATGAAAACCAGCAAGTGGAAAATTTCCAGCCATAATTATTGCAATTCTAGATTCTTGTTGGTTGCTTTTATATTTATTAATCCAATCCGTTAAATTATTAAGCTTAAGCTGTTCTTTCCAGTACGATAAATTATTACGAATATTTTTTTTTGTGAACCAAGGGTTATTGCTCTCGGCATCTAAAATAGCCTCTTTTAATTTTTTACAATTGGAGTCATTTTCATCTATAAAATAACTCTCTAACAGATTCCCAATTGCACATAAATAACTTAATCTTAAATCTAAATCTCTATTTATACTTTTGTTTTTAATGATATTGGCGCTAATTTTGATACGAATTTAAGTATTATTATAAAATATAATGGCAATAATAATTACTGATGAGTGTATTAATTGTGGTGCTTGTGAACCTGAATGTCCAAATACTGCTATTTATGAAGCTGCTGTGAATTGGAAATATGCAGACGGTACAAAACTTTCTGGAGAAGTCAATTTATTAGACGGAAAGATTGTCAGTGCTGAATTGAATCAGCAGGCTGTCAGTGACGAGGTCTATTTTATTGTAGCTGATAAGTGCACAGAATGTAAAGGATTTCATGAAGAGCCTCAATGTGCTGCTGTATGTCCTGTAGACTGCTGTATACCTGACCTTAATAATATTGAATCAGAGTCTCAATTATTAGAAAAACAAAAACTTATGCACGGTGATAAAATTAATGCTTAAAAAATGAAAGCTGGAATTGTAGGATTACCTAATGTTGGAAAATCAACTTTATTTAATTGTTTATCAAATACTAAAGCCCAGAGTGCTAACTTCCCTTTTTGCACTATTGAGCCTAATCATAGCATCATTAATGTTCCTGACAATAGATTATCTGCCCTTGAAGAAATAGTTAAACCTGAAAAGGTAATTCCAGCCAACGTAGAAATCGTTGATATTGCTGGATTAGTTAAGGGGGCTAGTAAGGGTGAGGGGTTAGGAAATAAGTTTTTAGCAAATATAAGGGAAACAGATGCCATTATTCATGTTCTTAGATGCTTTGATAATGATAACATTACTCACGTAGATGGGTCTGTAGATCCTCTTAGAGATAAAGAAATTATTGATATTGAATTACAATTAAAAGATCTGGAAAGTGTTAATAATAGACTCGAAAAGGTAAGTAGATCTGCAAAATCTGGTGACAAAGATGCAATTCAGGAAAAAAATATTTTAGAAAAAGCGATTAATTTATTAGAATCCTCCGAAAATATTAGAAATATAAATATTGATGAAGACGATAGGGTTAAATATTTAAAACCCTTGCAGCTTATTACCTCTAAGCCAGTTCTTTATGTTTGTAATGTTGATGAAAAAAGTGTATCATCAACTAACAACTATGTCGAATCTGTCAGAGCTCAAATCTCAAATGAGGGTGCTGAATTAATAATATTAGCTGCAGGTATTGAGTCTGAAATAAATGAACTAGAAGATTATGAAGAAAGAAGAATGTTTTTAGATGACTTAGGGCTTGATCAACCAGGCTCATCTAAGTTAATAAACGCAACATACGATTTATTAAATTTACACACATATTTTACAGCTGGACCAAAGGAGGTTAGAGCTTGGACTATTCCTAAAATGGCAACTGCGCCTCAAGCTGCTGGGGTTATTCATACAGACTTTGAAAAAGGATTCATTAAAGCTGAGGTAATAAGCTTTGATGACTATGTGGAATACAGGTCTGAACAAAAAGTAAAAGAAGCCGGTAAAATGAGGGTTGAAGGAAAATCTTATGTGGTTAATAATGGTGATGTTATTCATTTTTTATTCAACGTTTGATATAGAAATATCCATCTTGATATTTTGTTAATTACTTTGTGAAAGCTGCATTTATTTTCTCTCATTGATACATTATATTAGCATACTTATAAGGTATGTCTACAAACTCACAATACACTGAAGAAAATATTAGATCTCTTGACTGGAAAGAGCATATACGTATGCGACCAGGAATGTATATTGGAAAATTAGGTGATGGATCTTCTCCTGATGACGGAATTTATATTTTACTCAAGGAAGTTTTAGATAATTCAATCGATGAATTTGTTATGGGTGCTGGAAAAACCATTGAGGTATCTGTTCAAACCTCAAAAGTAACGGTAAGGGACTATGGTAGAGGTATTCCCTTGGGTAAACTAATTGACGTCGTCTCAAAGATGAATACCGGTGGTAAGTATGATACACGAGCATTTAAAAAGGCCGTTGGCTTAAATGGAGTAGGAACTAAAGCTGTCAACGCTTTATCAGACTATTTTAAAGTTGAATCAAATAGAGAAGGAAAAACCGCTTCTGCTGAGTTTAAAAGAGGAGAGCTAAATGTTGAGGTTCAACCAGAAGATAGCGGTAGAAAAAGAGGTACTAAGGTTACCTTTATCCCTGATGAGTCGATTTTTAAAAACTATGTATTCAGAAATGAATACATAGCTAGAATGCTTAAGAATTATGCTTATTTAAATCCTGGATTAACTATAATTTTTAATAATGAGAAGTTTCAAAGTAAAGATGGTCTAAAAGACTTACTGGAGGATAGAATTAAAGATACTCAGATAAGTTATCCAATAGTACATTTAAAAGGTGAAGATATTGAATTAGCGATTACTCACAGTAAAACGCAATATAGTGAAGAATATCATTCGTTCGTAAATGGTCAAAACACTACTCAAGGTGGCACCCATCTAAGTTCTTTTAGAGAAGCGTTTGTCAAAACCATAAGAGACTTTTACGGAAAGAACTTTGATGCTTCTGATATTAGGAAGTCTATTGTCGCAGCCATTTCCATCAAGGTTATGGAGCCAGTTTTTGAAAGCCAAACAAAAACTAAATTAGGATCAACAGAGATGGGGGGAGATTTACCTTCAGTAAGGGTCTACATTAATGATTTTTTAAAAAATAAATTAGATAATTTTCTTCACAGGAATAGTTCAGTAGCCGAAGCTCTAAATAAAAAGATTTTACAGGCTGAAAAGGAAAGAAAAGAGCTTTCAGGTATTAGAAAACTTGCAAGAGAAAGAGCAAAAAAAGCCAGTTTACATAATAAAAAACTTAGAGATTGTAGAGTTCATTTCGGAGATTTAAAAAATGACAGAAGATTAGAAACCACATTATTTATTACAGAGGGTGATTCAGCTTCTGGAAGTATCACTAAATCTAGAGACGTAAACACCCAAGCTGTTTTTAGCTTAAGAGGTAAACCTCTAAACTCCTTTGGAATGTCAAAAAAAATAGTTTATGAAAACGAAGAGTTTAATTTACTTCAGGCTGCTTTAAATATCGAAGATTCTATTGAGGATTTACGTTATAATAATATTGTGATTGCTACGGATGCTGATGTCGATGGTATGCATATTAGATTACTTTTGATTACTTTTTTCTTACAATTTTTCCCTGAACTAATTAGAAGCGGTCATTTATTTATACTACAAACTCCTCTTTTCAGAGTAAGAAATAAAAAAGAGACTATTTATTGTTATTCTGAAAGAGAAAGAATTAATGCAATTGAAAAATTAAAACCAAAACCTGAGATTACGAGATTTAAAGGTTTAGGTGAAATTTCTCCAGATGAATTTGGTCATTTTATTGGGGATGATATAAGATTGGACCCTGTTATGCTAGACGAAGATAAAAGTATAGAGGAGTTGCTAAGTTTTTACATGGGAAAAAATACGCCAAACAGACAATCTTTTATAATTGAAAATCTTAAAGTTGAATTAGATATTGTAGATTAAGATGGATGAGTTAGAAATGGATAGCGATAACTTAAACCAAGGTGGCTCCATAACCAGGGTTACAGGTATGTATAAGGATTGGTTTTTAGATTATGCATCGTATGTAATTCTTGAAAGAGCCGTACCATCAGTAGAGGATGGTTTTAAGCCGGTACAAAGGAGGATTATGCAGTCAATGAAGGATCTCGACGATGGTAGGTACAATAAAGTTGCTAATATTGTCGGACATACTATGCAGTATCACCCACACGGAGATGCAAGCATTGCAGATGCAATGGTTCAAATTGGTCAAAAGGATCTTCTCATCGACACCCAAGGTAATTGGGGCAATACTTTGACAGGGGACAGAGCTGCAGCATCCAGGTATATTGAGGCTAGACTCTCAAAGTTTGCCTTAGATGTTATATTTAATCCTAAAGTAACAAATTGGCAATCATCTTACGATGGTAGAAGAAAAGAACCTATAAATTTACCTGTTAAATTCCCTCTGTTATTAGCTCAAGGTGCAGAAGGAATTGCAGTTGGTCTATCAACAAAAATATTATCACACAATTTTATTGAGTTAATTGATGCATCTGTAAAATACCTAAAAAATAAAAGATTCAATCTTTATCCTGATTTTATGACTGGTGGAATCGCTGACTTCACTAATTATAATGACGGTAAAAGAGGTGGGAAGATTAGAGTTAGGGCAAAGATTAGTATTGTTGACAAATCCACTTTATTAATTTCTGAATTGCCATATAGTACAACCACTAGTTCATTAATCGATTCAATTATCAAAGCAAACGATAAGGGAAAGATTAAAATCAAAAAAATTGATGATAATACATCTTCGAAAGTAGAAATACTAATTTACCTTCCGTCTGGAATATCTCCAGATAAGACAATTGACGCCTTATATGCTTTTACAAATTGTGAAGTTTCAGTTTCACCACTTTCTTGTATTATCGAAGATAATAAGCCCTGTTTCATGGGTGTTTCTGAAATTTTAATGAAATCGACTGATAACACAGTTAGTTTACTTAAGAAAGAATTAGAGATACGTTTGGAGGAATTAGAAGATCAATGGCATAACTTCTCACTTGAGAGAATATTTATTGAGAATAAGATATATAGAGATATTGAGAAAGAAGAAACTTGGGATGGGGTTTTAAAGGCTATTAGAGATGGTATTAAGCCTTATATTAATTCATTAAAAAGAAATGTTGTTGATGATGATATTGCAAAATTAACTGAAATTAAAATTAAAAGAATTTCAAAATTTGACATTGATAAGGCTAAAGAAAAAATCGATAATCTAGAAAATCAAATCACAGATGTAAAAGTCAATTTAGGTAATTTAATAGAATTTGCTATATCCTACTTTAACAGATTAAAAAATGATTATTCCTCAGATAAAAAAAGAAAAACTGAGATCAAGATTTTTGATGATGTAGATGTAAAGAAAGTGGTGATCCGAAACACAAAGCTTTATGTTAATCGGGAGGAAGGTTTCATTGGAACCTCGTTAAGAAGAAATGAATATGTATGTGATTGTAGTGATATTGATGATATCATTGTATTTACAGAAAATTGCGGTATGGTAGTTACTAGGGTTGGTAGTAAAACTTTTATCGCAAAAAATATAATTCATGTTGCTGTTTTTAAGAAAAAAGATCTAAGAACAATTTATAATATGGTTTATAAAGACGGAGATAAAGGATTTAATTACATAAAAAGGTTTGCTGTTTCAGGTGTAACCAGAGATAAGACATATTATCTTTCATCCTCTAAAAAGCCTAGTGTAGTAAAATATTTTTCTGCTAACCCCAATGGAGAAGCTGAAAAAATAACTATACATCTGAGGAGTAATTCTAAGTTAAAGAAACTTAAGTGGGACATAGATTTTTCAGAAATTATGATTAAGGGTAGGGGTACAAGAGGAAATATTTTAACAAAAAACACAATTAAGAGTATTGAATTAAAAGAAAAAGGGGTTTCAACACTAAAGCCAAGAAAGATATGGTTTGATGAAACGGTTCAAAAGTTAAACGTTGATGGTAGAGGTGATTTGTTAGGTGAATTTAAGGGAGACGATAAGATTTTAGTTGTATCTCAAAAAGGAGTTTTGAAAACCATAGCACCAGAACTAACAACTCATTTTAACGATGATATGATACTTCTTGAGAAATGGATTCCGAAAAAACCAGTATCGGTCATCTATTTTAACGGTAAGAAAGAAAAGTATTTCGCTAAGAGATTTTATGTAGAAAACGAAAATAAAGAGGAGTGTTTTATTTCAACAAATAAGGGATCGTTTTTAGAGCTTATTTCCACAGATTGGAAGCCTGTATTTGAAATTGTTTTTAATAAAATTAGAAATAAAGATCAACGGCCAAATGAAAAAATTGTATTTGATGAATTTATAACTGTAAAAGGTATAAAGGCTCAGGGCAATCAGTTAACTGCACATAAAGTGAAGCAAGTAAATATTTTGGAGCCTATAAACTATACGCCCCCTGATGAAAAGCCAGCAGATGAAATTCACGTTGTGGATGAAAATATAGCCCTTCACAAAGAAGATAATGATTCTACTCAGGCTACTCTATTTTAATCGCTTTAGCCTTTAGTTTTATATTCTCACCTAGGTAAGAATATTCATAAGTGTAAGACGTGTCAGTTGTTGAAAGAATTTTAATAAGAATATTTTTCTTTTCTTTAATGCTTCTAGGATTTATGGGGGATAAAACCATTTCACAGTTATTAACCCATCTTACATTGCTAGAATCTAACTTGCCTTCAAACTCTTCAATTTGGATATTTGTATTATTCCTCCAAAATGTAGATTTGTATTTGATTCCCTCAACCATGGTTTCAGAGTAAAATTTGCCTGATCGAAAATTTTGACAATCTCTTTCTGGAAGAGAGCAGCTAAAATTCATAATTAAAATGAAAAATAGGGGGGTAGGGTTAATTTTTTTTAAATGTTCCATCCTTATATAATATGATAACAGATTCAATTTCGCTTTTAATATCTTTATTTTTTAGAATCTTTTTAGTTTTTGAGCCTGAAATTATCCAATTTAAATCAACTTCAGGGAATTTATCTTTAATTTTTAAAAAAAAATCTAGGCTGGGTTTATTTCTGCCACTAAAAAAATGAACCAAGCTAGATCTTTGAATTCCAATTTCTTTTGCAAAAGACGATTTTGTTAGTTTTTTTGACTCTATTAAATCCTGTATCCTTTTTATAATACTCATGTTTACAAATGTAAACAAATATTTGCTTTATATGCAATCATAATTTAAAATTATATTTAAATTTAAAATTTAACTATGAATATTTAAAGTATTGATTATCAATATATTGAACTAAGCTAAATATGTATAATCATTTTTAATATATTAAATTTACAATATCCTTAGTAATATTAATTATTAGGTGTATTTTTTTTAATTATTTTATCAAATTTTTATCAAATTTTCAAGGGTGGTATTATATTTGCTTATTTTTTATAAAATCATACAATTATGGCAAAGATTAAGTTAGATGAAATAGATCATCAGATTTTGGACATGTTAATCCAAAATACTAGAACTCCTTTTACTGATATTGCTAAAAAACTTCTGATCTCTGCTGGCACTGTACACGTAAGGGTAAAAAAAATGGAAGATTATGGTCTTATCAAAGGCTCTTCCCTAATTTTGGACTATGATAAATTGGGATACACATTTATTGCCTATGTTGGTTTGTATATAAGAGATACTTCTAAGATTAAATTTATTATACAGAGAATTAACGAAATACCTAATGTAACAGTAGCACATATTACTACTGGAAAGTTTAATATTTTTTGTAAAATTAGAGCCAAAGGTACTACTAATGCTAAAAACATAATATTTAAACTAGACGAAATTGAAGGTGTTTACAGAACAGAATCAATGATCTCGTTAGAGGAAAGCATTAATGATAAAAAAAGATTAATGCACTCTATTTTTAAAGATATAACTCAGTCACTGTAGTATTTAAAAGCTTTTTCTATTTCCTTACGCTCCACTACCTGATTTATCACTGGATTTCCTATATCATTTAGTAATACAAACATTGGTGTGTCATCATAATTTTTCTTATCAAAACTTAGTAAATCAATGGTTTTATTAACATCACTACTGTTAAATTCAATTTTTTTGTAAAATCTATTTACGAAGGATTTTACTTCACATGCCTTTTGGTAATCAATCTTGTTATGTAAGAATGAAATATAGGTTTCTAATATTAAGCCGATTGAAATAGCTTCTCCGTGTAATATTTCCCTATCAGAGCCTAACAAATGGGTTTCAATCGCATGCCCTAGGGTATGCCCATAGTTTAGATGTTTTCTGATATTTATTTCCCGCGGATCGTTTTCAATGATATTTATTTTTGTTTGTATAGATCTATAAATCATGTCTTTGCTAACTTCATCGCTTGAATTAATTTTTTTTATTTCTTCCCATTGGCTTACACTATCAATGAGAGAGTGCTTAATCATCTCTGCAAAACCAGAGTTAAATTGTTTTTTAGACAAAGAATTTAAGAATGAAAAATCTATCAATATTTGTTTGGCGAATTCAAACGAGCCAATAATATTTTTTAATTTGTTAAAATCAATACCAGTTTTACCACCAATACTAGCATCAACCATCCCAAGCAGAGTGGTAGGTACATTCACAAAATTAATACCTCTCATATAAGTTGATGCAACAAAACCCCCAATGTCTGAAACCATTCCACCACCAATATTAATTATCAGACTATTTCTTTTAAACCCTTTTGAAATTAGAAATTCCCAAATCTTATTAGACTCAATAATATTTTTTGAATTTTCACCAGGTTTCATCGAGTAATTACATGCAATTGAGTTCATTATTTTATTAATATTTTGATCAATTTCACAAAGGGATTGCATAAAAATATCTAAACAATTATCTCTTGTGTTGTCATCAGTTAACAATAAAATATTTTGAAATTTTCCTTTAATAATAAAATTTGATAATTCCCTGTATCCGGTACGATCAAAAAGAATAGAAAATTTATCTCTTACAATTGATGTCATGGATTAAATATAACTTTCTTAAAATAATCTAAGAAATTTAATTAAGATATAATTCTTGTAAATTATATTTGAAAAAAAACAACTTGGAATTTAATAATACCAAAATAGCATTTAGCCATAAATCAAATAATGATCTAAATAGAGCTTATTATTTATTTAAACTATTATCCTTAGGCATTATATCTAAAATTGGCAGAAAACTGCTTAAAACACTTATTTTGATGGATTCATGGAAACTAGGCTGGGGAAATAGTTTTTTATTTGGTCCACGATTTATGGGCAAGAGTACTATTTTGGAATATATTGTACGAAAAACCATTTACCCACAATTTTGTGGAGGCAGAGACATAATTGAATGTGAGGAAGTAATCAATAATCTCAAGAAAAATAATGTTTATTCAATTTTAGATTATTCTGTTGAAGGTTCATCAACAGAAAAAGATTTTGAATATTCAATCAGTAAATGTCTTAATATACTTGCTGATTCTAAGTCAAAAAATTTATCAAGATTTATAGTTTTTAAACCATCAGCTGTTGGGAGATTCTCGCTTTATAAAAAAGTTAGTTCAAAAGGTAAATTGAGTATCGAGGAAAAGATGGAATGGGAAAAAATTGAAAACAGGTTCAATATGATATGTCTAGAGGCATCAAAAAAAAATTTTAAGGTATTGGTTGACGCAGAGGAAAGTTGGATTCAACCAGCCATTGATGAAATAGTTTTAAAAATGATGGAAATATACAATGTTGATGATGCTGTTGTTTTTAATACAATTCAGGCATATAGAAGAAATCGATTTGATTACTTGGTCAAATTACATCAAAAAATATCTGGAAAATTTAAAATTGGAGTTAAGCTTGTTCGTGGTGCTTACATGGAAAAGGAAAGGGAAAGGGCCAAAACACATAACTATTTATCTCCAATCTGTGATGATAAATCCCACACAGATAAAGTATTTAATGATTCTTTAGAATATATTATTCAAAATATTCATGAATTTGGGCTTTTCATAGGCTCGCACAATGAAAAAAGTAACATATTGTCAACAAGACTTTTGAAACAATATGAGATAAAAAATGATGATGATAGAATATGGTTTAGTCAACTATATGGCATGAGTGACAATATTAGTTTTTCTCTTGCAGCTAGCGGATATAATGTTGCCAAATATCTTCCCTTTGGCCCAGTAAATGAGGTTATGCCCTACTTATTGAGAAGGCTAGATGAAAATTCTTCCATATCGTCTCAAACTAACAGAGAACTTCAATTGATTAAAAAAGAAATTAAAAGAAGGAAATAAGTTTATTTTTCTAAGATTTGATAATCAAAAATTGTAGCTTTTGTTTTACAATTTTCAATCATTACCCATACTATTTTAACTTTGTCCTCATTTTCAAAATAGTATTTTTTACAACTTTCCAACGAAGTATTACTTTTTGAAAAGTTAACCTTACCATTAGCAATGGAATTAATAATAACAATTGAATCTTTTTTGAGTTTTAAATTTTCAAAAACAATTTTTTTCTTCAAAATATCTTTTTTTACTCTAGAGTTGGGTAGATAACTACATGAGGTTCTCTTTCCACTAAGGAAAAACATGAGGAAAAGTAGTCCGATAATAAATCCACCTGAAAAATAGGTTAATCTGTTTAAGAAATTCATTTATTTGTAATTTGTTATTTCAACTTTTCTAATATCCTTATATTCACATATATAAACATCTAAATAATCTTTAGGTAAATATTTTAAAATAATTTCTGGCCATTCAATAAAACATATTTTTTGATCATCCAGATAACTTTCAAAACCAATCACATTTAGTTCTTCTACAGATTTGATTCTATATAGATCAAAATGACATATGATTTCTTGATTTATATGATATTCATTTACTATAGAGAAGGTTGGACTAGTAACATTATCTTTTATTCCCATTTGCTTAAAAATATTCTTTATGAGTGTTGTTTTGCCAGCACCAATTTCCCCTCTGAATAAAATAATTTTATTGTCTCCTAATAGATCTAATATATGTTTAGATATTTTTTTAATCTCGGATAACTTATATAAAATTTTCTTTTTCATGGTTTGGGTTTTAAAACCACAAAAGGAATAATGATTTCCTCCATTGAAACACCACCATGCTGATAAGTGTTTTTGAAATAATTGCTGAAATGGTTATAGTTGTTTGGATATACCAAGTAATTATCATCCTTAGCAAAGACATATGATGAGTTTATTGAACTTTTTGGTAATAAAATATCATCAGGATTTTTATATATTAATACATCTTTATCACTAACCGTCAAGCTTCTACCAGTTTTGTATCTTAAGTTTTGGCTAGTGTTTCTATCTCCTATAATTTTGGTTGGATTTTTGACATTAATTGTTCCATGATCTGTTGTTATAATTAATTTAAATCCTAATCTACTAGCATTTTTAATTAATTCAAACAATGGAGAGTTTACGAACCAACTTTTGGTTAAGGACCTGTAGGCCTTATCGTTAGGAGCTAATTCTTTAATCATTTCCATTTCTGTTTTTGAATGTGAGAGCATGTCAACAAAATTATAAACTACGCTAGTGAGTTTATTTTTTTTCATTTGTTTTAGGCTTGTTGCAATTTTAACCCCTTTTTTTAAACTGGTTATTTTATAATATTCATGGTTAATGTTGTTTAAGCCCAGCTGTTTTAGTTTGTGACTTAACAATTGTTGTTCAAATAGATTTTTACCTCCCTCCTCATGGTCGTCTTTCCATAATTGAGGATATTTTTCTTTAATTTCTTTTGGCATCATTCCTGCAAAAAGTGCATTTCTTGCGTATTGTGTAGTTGTTGGAAGGATGCTGTAATAAGGAATTTCGGATATTTTGTTGTAATAATTTAAAATTGAAGGTTCAATAATTTTCCATTGATCAAATCTTAAATTATCTATAAGGATTAGAAGCAAGGGATCGTTATCGATTTCGGGTATTATGTGTTTTTCTAAAATTTTATTTGATAGGGTAGGGCCATCATTATTTCCTAGCCATGATTGGTAATTTTTTTGTATAAATTTTACAAACAATGAATTAGCCTCAAGTTTTTGATTATTTAATATTTCAATCATAGT
>CEWG01043119.1_pt1 | contig 73035 bp, 65 predicted proteins | sample 361411 | NCBI WGS metagenome assembly CEWG01 (sample SAMEA2622173, study PRJEB7988) | marine metagenome | biome: marine biome (ENVO:00000447); feature: surface water layer (ENVO:00002042); material: "saline water (ENVO:00002010), including plankton (ENVO:xxxxxxxx)" | depth 5 m | reverse complement strand
AAAAATCCCTCCCAAGTGGAGGATTTTTCTTTTCAACCCATTCTCTATATCTTAGGTGTATTATTAATCATAAATCAATAAAAATGAAGAAACTATTAATATTATTTTTAATCTTTTGTGCAACATTAACTAATGCCCAAGAAAAAGGATATTGGGTATGTTTTAATGTTGAAGTAGATGCTGATGGTGCTGGAGATTTTGTTCAGTCACTTGATAATTTCATGAACTCTGATACTGCAAAACAATTGCCATTTTTAATTACTCTAAATGAAATTATGTTTGCAAATGAAGATAACTCGATTACTCATCAACTTTGTTTCCTTGCTCAAAATGCAGATGCAATGGCTAATTGGGGGTCTGGACCACCTCCAACTCCAGAAGGAATTATTTTACAAATGAACTTCCAAAAGTATGTTGATGTAAAACAATCTATACTTGGCTCGCCACTAATTTTTGATGTTAAGGGTTTGGGACTAGATTATTTTAATATTTGGCAATTTGGTGTTAAAGATGCAGCTACATATGCGAATGCTTTTATTAAATTTCAAAAAGATTCTAGAAAAATGATGAAAAATGCAACTTTTGGACTACATGAGGCTATAGCTGGTTCAAGTAAGGGTGTAACACATTATTTTGCTGCAAGAGCTACAAATCTTGCTGAATTCCTAAAAATTCGAGAAAATATATCTAACTCTAAAGCAGCTGCAGAATTTTTCTCTAAAACATCTCCTATTTCAGATATTGTTGGTGTCTTTGGTGGAAGAATAATCAAAAGATATAATGTAAATTAATACACCATTTATTTAATAAAAAGATAAAGACCCTCCCAAGTGGAGGGTTTTTCTATTACACCAATGGACATAATCCATATCCCCTCTTGTCCTATGTAAATCAACTCTTTACTGAAGATTTCTCGATGCTGTTTTAGGGGGTGTTTGTTCGGGGTTTGTATGGATACGTGATGAATTATTATCTTTAATCTCATGCCATACAACGGAAAATATATCCCTTAAAAAGATGATTTATATAAGCTTAGTAGGTCAAAAAAGGAATTTATTCATAACTGTAATTGGAGAAAAATAACAGATTTTTTTAGTTTTATGGAATGAATAAAATTCTTTTAGTAATTACTTTTTTTATAATTTCTTCTTGCTTTAAATCAGATATAGTACAATCTCAAACAGCTAACACAGATCCTGCTGTATGCACAATGGACAAACTTTCCCAACGAAAATTCGTAGCTACACAAATTTTTGTGCTGTCCCAAAAACTTGTAAATTTTTATTTAAATATGATTACACGTACTGGTCAGATAAAGAAAATTATTCTAGTGATTTTTCAAGTATCAGATTCGTAAATCTTAATAATAATTTTATATCCTTTTATAATACTGATAGTGATATTTCATATTGTGAAGGATGGAAAAAAGGAGATAATACTTCTGGTGCGATAAAATGGAATATTGAAATCAAAAAAGATGAGTGGGATGAGTTTTGGTTTGATTATGATTATTATGGAACAGACCAAGAAATTGAATATACTATATTATATAAATATGAAGTAATTGATAGTTTACTTCATTTTTCAAACTCAGAAGGCGAATCATTAATTTTCTATCCTACTGATGAAATAAAAGATCATGTGAATTGCATGCTTTATAATTAGATTATCCTTAAGAATTGAGAAAGAAATATTGTGCTGTTTGTGGCCACATTTTTTGATTGATTTTTGATTCTAGTTTTTAAGTTTTAATTTGTAATAAATTTAAAATTAGAAATATGAAAAAAACATTAGTTCTTAGTTTGTTTCAATTATTTTTAATTGGATGTAATTTGCTAGAAAACAACAAAACCGATTTTGTTTACTTAAACAGTTCAAGATCAAAGCCATTCACTTTTTCTATTTTTGAGGATGACAATATGTATTTTTCTTTTGCAATAATATCTGATCTAACAGGAGGTGAAAGGGAGGGTGTTTTCGAAAAAGCAATTGTAAATTTAAATTATATAAATCCAAAATTCACAATGTCTGTGGGTGATTTAATTGAAGGAGGCACTCGTGATTTTAAAATCATAGAAGATCAGTGGTTTTCATTTAATAAAAGATTAAAAAAATTAGATTCTCCCTTTTTCTATGTAGGTGGAAATCATGATTTATCTTCAAATGAAATGAAGGATTTTTGGGAAAAGAATATTGGACCAACATACTATCATTTTTTATATAAGGATGTTTTATTCTTGATTTTAAATTCTGAAGATTATAGCGAAGAAAGGATGGAAAAAATTTTTCAGGCTAGAGAGAGTGCACTAAAAATATCTTCTGGCAAAATAGAAGGTAATTTCGAAGAAACAGACTATTTCAAAATGTCTGAAAGAAGTTATGGAGATATTAGCTTCGAGCAAATTGAATATTTTAAAAAAGTTTTAAACAAATACAAAAATGTTCGATGGACCTTTTTATTTATGCATAAACCCCTATGGAAAAATGAAAAAAATAAAAAATTCAGTCAATTGGAAGATTTAATGAAAAATAGAAATTATTCAATTTTTAATGGTCATGATCATTCATTTTCAACAAAAATTATTAATGATCAGATTTATACAACTTTGAGTACAACTGGAGGGAGTCAAAACAGCTCCAATTCAAATGTATTTGATCAAATTACACTTATTTCAATGAGGGATAGACCATATACAACCCACCTTAAACTTAATGAAATATTAAACTATTGATCAAAATTAAAATTTGAAGTTATTTAATCACTCCTACCCCAAACTCAGGGCATGAGTTTTAGAAAAAATGAAACTCATCTTTAGTCAGACTTAATGAGATTTAAAAGAATAACATCCACTTTTAAGTTGTTACCCTAGATCTTTCGAAAAAAACCCCATTTCTTGGTATGTGGATTCAAGAATCGAAACAACGACAAACCCCTTCTCCGTTAATAGTACCGATAGGAATCATTAATTAGGGATTGTTGGTTTTTGGCCAATTTATTCTAACTACTTCGCTAGAATCATAACCTATTCTTACAGCTTTAGCAAGTATTTGCATTTCATTACTTAGAGGTTTGTCATATATATTCCAGCTTCTACTTTTATCATCTGCCTTTTGCCAAATGATTGAACTCCCCTTATTCGGGTGAGTAAGTATTATTAAACCATCTTCAATTTTATAAGATAAAGATGATAGTTTTGGTGGTTTCCCATTTGGAAAAAAACTGTTTAAAATTTCTTTTTCGGTAAATACACCTAAATCACCTGTTTCCTCGATCCACTGGTCCAGTTTATTTCTTAAAAAAAAGAGTGTGTCTTTTAAACTGGGGGTTTCTGCCAAGTTATTTAGTTCATAAGGATCAATAGTAATATCATACAATTCTTCCTTTGGCTTAGGTGTTTCAAACCATCGGGAGATATTTTTAGGTAAATTATTTGATTTCCATTTCTCTCTCATGTTTTGCATCATTGGCATCTGTTCCCGATAAATAACTTCAATTGCATTAGATATGTTGGGATTAAAATTGCGTATATATTTAAAGTTACTATAACGTACAGCACGAAGTTTGTCAATTTTTTCATCATATCGATCTGATGTGGTAAAAATAAAAGATGGTTCATCTGATTTGTATTTTCCTAGAAAAGCATTGCCTTGCATAATTTCTGGAGGCTTGATCCCTATAAATGAAAGTAATGTTGGAGCATAATCTATAAAACTTACAAATCGGTCTTCATGCTTTTTAGTATCCATTTTTTTTGGCATTTTAATAATCAAAGGCACTTTAATTCCTGTTTCGTATAAGGCTCTTTTATGCCTTGGGAATGGTCCTCCGTGATCTGAATAAAAGAATATCAGAGTGTTATCGTATAATCCAGAATTCTTTAACTCATTTAGTATATTACCAACTTGTTTGTCAAGTCTAATCAGATTTGAAAAATTAATGGCTAAATCTTTACGAATTATATGGTTATCTGGAAAAATAGGAGGAACTATTAACTTACTTGGATCTACTAATAATGGCGCCTCAGATTGTTTCCAAATTTGTGATTCATGTGTAATGCCAAAATTGAAAATTGAAAAAAAAGGTGTTCCCTTAGGTCTATTTTTCCAGTGTGCTTTTTTACCACTTTCATCCCAAGCACTTGGCAATGTTTTGAAGTTATAATCTTCCTTAGAATTATTTGTACAATAATAGCCTGCTTTTCTTAAATATTCTGTAAACATTTTTACCCCTTCGGGTAATATTGGTGAATAAGAGGGAATATTTATTGAAGGTTCATTGACATCTTTGAATGCATTGTAAGTTCTCATGTTGTGTGTTCCTATCGAACTAGGGTACATACCAGTGATCAGGGCACTCCTAGCGGGTGCACAAACTGGAACAGGAGCATAAGCATTTGTATAAATTGTACCATCTCGAGTCAATTTTTCTAGATTGGGTAAAGAAATCATATCATTACCATACATTGAAAAAAATTCAGGAGATTGGTCCTCAGCAACTAACCATAAAATATTTGGTAAAGTTGATGGTTCATTAGGGTCTTCACAACTAAAAAAAATCAATATAAAAAGGGATGCCAGTAATTTCTTCATTTAATTAATCATCTTTAAAGGTGTAAGTTAATATCTTTTAAAGTCAAAAATAGTAGTATTTACATGGGATTTGAAATTATAAATATAGTTCAAGTCACTCTTTCTCCACTTAATTGCTTCAAAACCAATGATTTTAGACTTTTAGCGATTCTATTCCTGATCTTTGACGCTAATTGCTAAGATTTGGATTATTGAATTTTCAATCAATCTTAAAAATCATTGAGATTTTTTTAGTTTTATTTATTAATAAACTTTATGAAATATGGTTTTCCAAAAAACAATTCAGTTACCCCCTTTTGCTATAGGTTTCCATTTAATTACAGATAAAATATTAAAAGAAATTCCAAATGTAAGTGGAATTGTTCAGGTATTTATTCAACACACGTCGGCAAGCTTAACTATTAATGAGAATGCAGACCCAACAGTGAGAATGGATTTTGAAACCTTTTTTAATAATCTAGTTTCTGAGGATAATTCTAATTTTTTACATACTGATGAAGGTCCAGATGATATGACTTCACATATAAAAAGTAGTTTATTAGGAAGTAGTGTTAGTTTCCCTATAAAAAATGGAAAACCAGAATGGGGATTATGGCAGGGTATATATTTATGCGAGCATAGAAAAAATCCTAGAAAAAGGAATTTATTAATAACTGTAATTGGAGAAAAATAACGGATTATTTTAGTTTTATAGTATGAAGTATATCTCTTATTTCCTTTTTTCAATCTTTCTTATCAGTTGTGGAAAGTCATCTGATATTGATGAAAACCTTACTTTTCTAGAAAGGTTTGATGGTATTGGTTTTAAAGAATTAGAAGATGAAAGAGGAGTTTTATATTTTTTTTCCAATGATTTAAATAGTTTTCGGACATCTATATATCCAGAAAGCTCCTGTAAAAAATGTATAACTTGGAGTGAAGGAGATAATATCGATATATGTGAACAGGATAGTAACAAAACAGAAATTAGATTAAGTTTAACAATTATCGAAAATACTTATGATAGGTTAGTTTTTGACCTAAAAGATTATGAATATACTTCTGGCACTACAGATCCAGACTTAGTTGGTTTTGCTTATGTACAAATACCTGAAGGGATTCGTCTAATTTATGAAGCAATTGATGATGATAATATATTATCAAAATTAACCCCATATACAGAAAGATGGAATGGAAGCCTTGATACAGTTGAAACAAATTATTCCAGGGTAGACTTTAAATTTTCATCAGTTAATTGTGATGAAATAAATGATTGAAGTTGTTACATTAATAAAAGTTAATTTTAATTAGGGGATGTAGCTCAGCTGGCTAGAGCGCTTGACTGGCAGTCAAGAGGTCGTGGGTTCGAATCCCATCTTCTCCACAAAATAAATTCTTGTACTTTATTTTTTAAACTCATTAAGATTAAAAGAAAATAAAGTTTACGGATAGTACCTTTAAATATTTTATGAAAATTAATCTTCAGATTCTTTAAAATTGAAAAGTTTTCCAAAATCGATACTTGGTACATTTTCTTTTTATATTTGATAATATCATATCCAAATGAAAAATATATTATTTACTTCGTTAATTTTTTCTTTGATAAATTTTCAAAGCTGTGAGATTTTAACATCTGAGGATAGAACTGAAAATAATATTAATGATAAAGTAATTGTTGGAACATTTGCTTTGGAAAGATTTGACGAATCAAATAAAAGATTTACAGAATCTGTTCAAGTAACAAAAGGGACTTGGGACACCTATGATGAAGGGGATGATTTTGAATTTAATGGTTTTACTTGGAAAATTAGAATGAAAATTTCAACGTAAACAAGTAAATTAATTTTAAGCCTATTAAGTTACCGGAATATCATCCTAATTAGGTTCATTATCTAATTTGTATATTGAAATATATTCTTTGAAATGAAAATTAAAAACTACATATTATTTTTTCTATGCTTCATATTATTATCCTGTTTAGAAAGTGATATAAAAGAAATAGAAGACTTAAAAGCAACGATCGAAAAACTTAAATCAGATCTAGAAAATATTGATGTTGACAAAGAGGATGTCATCATATTACTAGACTCATTAAAATCCAGACTTGAAGATTTGAAACAACAAATTGAATTAGAAACTGATAAATCCGAAGAAAAAGTTAGTCCGTTTCTATCAAGCTATGATGGAACAATTTGGGCTGATTCAGAAAATTACTATAGTGATTTTTCTGATATAAAATTTTCTAATAGTGAATATTTCATTTCATTCTTTAATATTGGAGTTAATGCTTCATATTGTGAAGGATGGAAAAAAGGAGAGACAATTTATGATGGAGTAAAATGGAATATAGAAATAACAAGAGATGAGGAGAATGTATTTTGGATTGACTATGATTATTATGGTTTTAGTGAAGAAATTGAATATTCCATAACATATAAATATGAAGTGATTGATGGTTTACTTAACTTTTCAAGTACAGATGATCAAACATTTATTTTCAATCCATCTGAAAGAAATTATTCTAGGGATTTTATTGATACAGGTGAAATAATAGAATTGGAGGGATGTACATTTTATTAGAGGAGAGTAAATGAAGATTTTGAAAAATCCAATATAAATCCTCTTATCTTTCTAAAAAACCACTTACAAAACCAACAGCTTAAATCATCTTAATTTCTTCTTCATTAAGTTCTACAATTATTCTAAATATATATATAAAAAATAATAATTATGAAAAATTATATATTACTTATTATCATATTTTTTTCATTTGGATTTGTGCATTCTCAAAAATTTAAAGGTCTTGATAAAAGCCCATTAGATATGATACAGTTTCCTGGGAATAGAGGTGAAAGTCAATGGGCACGGATTTTATATAGTCGTCCTCAATTAAATGGGAGAGATATTTCGAATCTCGTTCCAGAAGGTAAAGTTTGGAGAATGGGAGCAAATGAATCTACAGAGTTGACTTTGTATTTACCAATAAAAATTGGAGGAACTTCGATACCAAAGGGTTCTTATACTTTATATGCAATCCCATTTGAAAACGAAATGACTTTAATAATCAATAAAGCAACCAATGTTTGGGGAGCATATAGTTATAAAAAAGAATTGGACGTCATCAGAGTAAAAGCACCGTTGAAGGAAGTTGAAGAATCTCTTGAGGCTTTTTCAATGATTTTTGATAAAGAAGAATCAGGTATGGTTTTACATATGGGATGGGGAAATTATAGATCAGCATTCTCTTTTAAAAAATAATTTCTCCCTAACTATCTAAAACACTATATTGATTGTCGACATATCCTCTTCATAAAGTTTAGGCAATAGTTGTTATATTGTAGTATATTAATCATTAATCAAATTCTTATTAAAGAATTTTAATGCGTTAGTTAGGATTTGTTTACGGTATGTAAGGATGTGAGATGAATTATTATTTTTAATAAAATTCAAACGTTAACTATGGAAAAAACAATATTTTTTCTAGTAAGACTTCCCAAAATTTCTATTACAATATTTTTTCTTTGCTGTGTTCTAGCAGCTATAATTTATCCAGGATCTCAAAAAGAAATCATTGGATATAAATCTAACATATATTCATTTACACATAATTTCCTCAGCGAATTAGGTAGTTTAAAGACTAACACAGACGAAAAAAATCCATTAATTATTCAAGAAGATAATACTCCGTCAATGATTCTTTTTAATGGAAGTTTGATTTTAATTGGTATAACTCTTATGCTCTTCTATATTCATTTTAAAAAAGTATTCACTTTAATTGAAGATTCACGAAAAGCAAAATTATTTGCAAATATAAGTATGCCCGTTGGGCTTTTAGCCGGTTTTTTTTATGCTGGAGTTGGATTTGTTCCTCACGACCTTCATTTTCCTACGCATGGCTTTTTCGCAAACTATGCTTTTTTAACTCTTTTCTTCCTTTGTATACTTCATAGTATCACGGTTTATAATTCTAACTTCATTAGTAATAATTACGTTATTGGATATGTTTCTTTTTGTATTATACTTTTTATTTATTTACGTATTATATTTTTTGGCCCACAAATAGGTCCAGGCAAAATATATAGTGAGGAAGATCTAATGCTACAGGTAATATCACAAAAATCAATTGTGATAACATTTATGGCAGCATTTCTACATCAGGTCTATGGATTCAATAAGATTCTAAAAATTAAAAAGCTTAATAAAATTGATGAATAAAATAATAATATGCATACATTTTTTGCACATTAGTAAAGCATATAAAATTAATTATATGAATTAAAAATAAAATCAGGAGTAATATACTTACAAACTTCAGAGTTTAATCTTTAGCTATATCTAGATATTATAATAAGTATAAGACCGCTAACAAACATTAAGAACATTAATGAAATTAGTATGTTTGTTTTATAAGTAGCTCCCCTAAATTCTTTCCAAACAAAAACTCCCCAAGCAGCAGCTACCATTGTAGCACCTTGACCTAATCCATAAGAAATTGGGTAACCTGCTTTTTCACTTGAAATTAAGCTCAATGACATTCCAATACACCAAATAATTCCTCCCAGTATACCTATTAGATGAGTTTTTAAAGTTGAGTTTAAAATATAATTTTTAAATGTTACTTTATCACCTTGAAGAGGTTTATACATAAAGTAAGTATTCCAAATAAAGTTAGAAATAAAGATTCCTGAAGAAAAAATTAATAATGCACTATATGGTGTAAATAAACCATTCTCAGGATTTTTAAAATTGGATGACATAGATAAGGCTACAAATCTATAAAATAGACCCATTAGTATACCCCCAGCCAATGAAATTACTATACCTGTGTTCGAAGAATTAGTCTTGCCTCCCAAATGAAATTTATATGCAATTGCATCAATTAAAATTGCTAAAACAATAAAAAATACTCCCAAAAATAAATAATAAGGATTTCCAATTGGAGTTGAGATAAAATTAACTAAGACACCCAAGATAAGAGCAGTCCCTATACCAATAGGAAATGCTACAGACATTCCAGCAATACTTATCGCAGCAACAATTATCAAATTAGCTAAATTAAATATAACTCCCCCTAAAAAAGCATATGCATAAGATCCTAAACTAGCTTGAACTAAATCTTCGAATAATGGCCTTCCATTTTCACCAAAACTACCAACTGAAATACCAATAAATAGTGAAAATAATAGGACTCCAATAGAGTAATCCCAATAAAATAATGTAAAAGGCCACTTTTTAGGAGAAAGTTTTTGAGTATTTGCCCACGAACCCCAACACAACATCGTTATAAAACAAAGAAAAACAGCAAAAGCATAATTTTCAACTATAAACATAATCTTGAAACTTTTTATCTAATTGACTTATACTAGGAATCGAACTCTGAGCCCCAAGTTTAGTGACAGAGAATGCAGCAGCTGCGTTTGAGAACTTTATACTTTTAATCAAGTCTATGCTATGTGAAAATGCTGTGGCTAAAGCACCGTTAAAAGTGTCTCCTGCTGCTGTTGTGTCTATGGCATCTACATTTTCTGCTTCTATATGTGCCATTTCATCTTCTGACATAAAAAAAACTCCTTTTGATCCCATTGTTATTATAACATTTTTAATTCCTTTATCAAGTAACTTCTTAGCTGCTAATTTGGATTTATCTATGTCTGTTATATCTATTTCAGTAAGATATTTAGTCTCAGTAATGTTGGGTGTTATTGTATGAACTTTTTCTAAATATTTATCTTCAAGTTTTTGATAGGGTGCTGGGTTTAAAATTAGTTTAACATTTTTTTTACTACAAATTGTAATTAAGTATTTGACCACATCTATAGGAATTTCAAGCTGTGTTAATACTATATCATCATTTAGTAATTTTTTTTCAAGAAAAGAGAGATCTTCAATTTTTAATTTTGCATTAGCTCCTGAAGAAACAGATATTAAATTTTCGCCTCTTTGATCAACCATTATTAAAGCTACTCCAGTATGTTCATTTTGTTCGATACCTATATATTCTGTATTTATATCATAGGTTTCATACTTTTTGATAGAATTTTTACCTAAATAATCGTCACCTACCCTACAGACAAATGTTACTTTGCCTCCAAGTTTTGCAGCAGCTACAGCTTGATTAGCCCCTTTTCCTCCTTGAAAGGTATAAAAATTTCCACCTATAATAGTTTCACCAGGCTTGGGAATATGATCTGATTTTATGACCATATCGGTATTTGAACTTCCAATTACATAGATATTATTTTTCATTATTTGATTTTTTATATGACAGACAGTTCTTATAAAAAAACACCTCTATTTTAAAATTTTAGAATTAAATTTAAATGGAGTTTTCAAATTACATCAATTGATATATAAGTTAAGTTATTTATAATTAATAAATTATTTTATGATGAAAAAACTGATTTTTACTTTAATCGTAATTTTTTTAATTTCTTGTTCTTCTGAAAAAAATTCAAAACAACGGGTAATTAAAAATGACAATTATGCATACAAAAATTATACTCCAACTGGAAAAGAATTAATTGTATCAAGAAAGGAATATTTGAATAAACTGAAAGGATTTTGGCTTGCTCAATGTATAGCCAACTGGACTGGTCTGATAACTGAGATGGATAAAATTGGAAATGTAGGTAAAGTAAAGTCTGGTCAATTTTATACAAGAAATGATTGGGGGAAAAAAGATCAAAAAGCATTTTGGGAAAATAAAGCCCAGAAAAGAGTGATAGATTTTGTTTTTGAAGGAAGTGATGGAAAATGGGGAGCAGACGATGACACAGATATTGAATATATATATCAACATTTACTTTATACCAATAAAACATCTAAATTAAGCGGAAAACAAATTAGAGACGGTTGGTTAAAACATATTAAAAATAGTGAAGAAAATTTTTTATGGGTTTCAAACCAAAGGGCTTTAGATTTAATGATAAGCGGGATTATCCCACCAGCTACAAGTGATCCTAAAAACAATCCTGATTTTGATATGATAGATGCTCAATTAACTACTGAGATTTTTGGTTTTTTCTCTCCTGGAAGGCCTGACTTTGCGGTTGAAATGGCTGACTTGCCAATAAGGACGACTGCAAGATTCAATGCAGAATGGATTTCAAAATTTTATGTCTCTATGTATTCTTTAGCGGCAAATCCTAATCCAAATTTAAATATTAAAGAAAATCTTTTACTTATTGCTGAAAAGTCAAAAAATCAACTTCCAAATGATTCATATGCGTCAAAAATGTATGATTTTGTAAAAAAACAATACAAGGATGGGATACCATGGGAGACTATTAGGGACAATGTATATCAAAGATATCAAGTCGAGCACAAGGATGGTTATGATCATTCCTCTGGTATATCTCAAGAAGAGATAGAAAAATGTAACGGTTGTGCTGCGGCTGGAATAAACTTTGCTGCAAGTATAATTAGCTTATTTGCTGGTGAAGGAGATTTGAAAGAAACAATTAAAATAGCGTCACTTATGGGATGGGATTCAGACAATCCAACTGCCACTTGGGGAGGACTTATCGGATTTATGATTGGTTATGATGAGGTTGAAAAAGCCTTTAATAGAGAGTTTTCTGAAGAATACAATATCCATAGGACAAGGCAAAACTTCCCTAATGGTATAGATAATTTTACGAATATGGCCAGTGTTGGAGTATTTATAACTGATCGTGTGATTCAAGACGAACTTGGAGGAGGTGTTGACTTAGAAAACAATATTTGGTATATTCCAAAATTGACAAAAAACGATTAAAAATGTCAAAATTTGACTAAAAATGAAAAAGAAACATGAAGAACTTATTAAGAATTGCAATTTTATCCTTAATTATTTTTTATTCTTGTGTTTCAGTTAGGTTTCCTGAAACAATTAAAGTTGACATTACAATTCCTTCAGATTTTGATATTGACAAAATGCAAATTTTAATAGATACATTAAAAGGATTAAACAAAAAAGACCAAAATAAGATAAATGGAACCTTTGAATTTCTTTTACATAAAGCAGAAGTCAAAAAAGAAAAAAATGAAGTTCAACAAAAAGGTATGACAGCACCTAAAAGGAACTAAATAAAGGATTTTTTCTTAAAAGTTAACTATAATAAATATTTAGTTAAACATTCATCTATCTATTTCAATATGGCTATATTGGACAAAACATTTTTATTCAAAAAATTATTATGCCCTTATCGAAACACTATTTTATTATTTTATTATTACTATCACTCACCAACAGTTGCACCACCGATGAAGAAGCGAATATTTCTCCAAATTCATCAGAGCAAACAAATACACCAAATTCAAATAATATTTCTTCAAATAATAATAATTCTTCTAGTTCAAATTCAGAATCTGTGATCAATTCAAATTTTGAGTGTGGAAATGGTTATTATTATTTATCAAGGCCTGTACCTTCCGAATCAGACGATACTCACAGATATTATGAATATGAATGGCAATCTGATCCTCCAGTATGTGTAAATGTTTATCAAGCTGAATTACTAGGTGGAAGAGATGAAAAATTGAAATCAAGTATGGATTGGTTGAGAACTAATTTACCTAATATAATACCTATAAATGTTTTTTATATAGATCAGTTCAACGCAAGTGAAGAGTCTAAACTCCAACATGATATCGATTTTTGTAATTTGGTTAGTGAGCCTAATGAATTAGAGGATTGTATTGGTGGCAGTACTGACTCATGGGGTGATAGGTCTTATGGTGGAGGTGTATACGGAAGATATTTACATAAAGGTGCAGATCTTATGATGTATGACGATGCATTCGTTCAAGATGAAGGATTAGACTCTGGACTCATATATTTAGCTCATGAATATTTCCATACCTTCCAAACAAGTCATATGTTTTATTTTGAAGAAAAACAAAAATTTGGTATAAGCATTGATGACGAAGAAAACGGAGTTCCATTACCCTTTTTACCTATATGGATTGGTGAAGGAGGTGCAAATTTTGCAAGTATTTCATTGATGGCAAAACAAAATCTGGATTTCAATCATTATGATCAAGCAGTAAGATTTCTTAATCAAGCGAGAGAGGCAATGAGAGGTTCAAGTTCTTCTTTTTCATTAGAAAATTTCGAAAGTGAGAATAACCGTATCAATTACGAATATTATGCTTACGATGGAGGTTTTATGGCTCATGTCTATTTATGGCATTTAAATGAAGACAATTTTAAAAAACTTATGGTTGACTTTTACAGTATTTTTGCAGAGAAATATAAATTAAATCCCCTTGATGGATGGAAAGATGCTTTTGAAGAAACTTTTGGAATAAGTTTAGAGGATTTTTATAGAGATTTTGATGCTTTCATGAGGCAAGACAAAGAGAGCCAAATAGCTATTATTAAAACAGCAGAAGAATGGATTAACGCTTCATGGGATTAACTAATTTTTTTAAAAAATTTCATTAACTACAATTTGTAAACTGCTCTTACTGTTATAAAACGTGGTTGAATAAAGGTTGAAGCATTAAAAACAGATATATTATTTGCACTATTTCTAACTTGGGAATTTATATTTAATAGATTAGTTCCCTTTACCTCATACTCCCACTTGGAATCTTTATTTTTTCTGTAAGATATGCTCGCATTCCAGATTTGAAAAGATTGAGAATTTCCTCCCACTTGTTCTTGTAAAGTGTAGTTAAAGTCTGATTTAATTGTTATTTTTTTTAAAATATAAGCATCAAATCTAACTGACGGGGATCTAGTTATAAATTTTGTTTCACGATCACCTTGAATATTGTTGGATATACTATATCTATATCGGATATCAATATTTGGTGCAATTAGAAAATTAGTTCGTAGTGCTGGAGTATATACCTGTGTGAAGCCTTCATTCAAAGACTGTCTTTTTTGAATAAACTGATTAATTTTACTGTAATTGAAATATGAATTAAAGCTTAGTCTTACTTTTCCAAAAGTTCTCTGAATACGACCGAATATATTAAAATTTTCATCAGCAAAATTTGAATTAAAATAAGTGCTAGTTCTAACAACGCTTTCAAAATCAGTTAAACTTCTAATCTGATCAATATTTTTCGTATAACTTGCTCTGGTAAATACATTAGTATAATTAAATAAATTAAAACTTCTATATAGTAAACTGAAATTATGGGATAGGGCGTTCTGTAAATCAGGAGTACCGTATTGTATGTTATTATAACTATTAAATACTAACCCCCTAGCCAATCTAGTCACGTCAGTAAATTGGTTTCGCATGTTATAATTAAAAGTTAACGACTCACCTTTTTTTAATTGAATTCTTGTTTCAAAATCAGGTAATAATTTCAAAAAATTATCCTTAAAAGTAGTATCTAACTGAATATTTTGATTGCCATAAGCATGGTAGGAAAAACCAGGAGTTACAGTGAATTTACCTTTTCTAAAGCGATAATGAGCAGCAACATAAATATCTCTAAAATTGTATTCCACATCATTATCTATCAATCCTTCATTAAAAACTGGATCTGGTTTTAAAATAGATTTATTATCAAGAAACTGAAATAATGATGAATTAAATTGTTGTTTACTAAGTATGGTGCCTAAAGTGAAATTAATATTACTCTTTGGTCCTATCAAATAGTAATAATCTAATTTAGAATCTAATTGGTTAGAAAAGATTTTTCTATTTTGAGTAATATTATATTCATTGGATGAAAGATCTAAACCTAATGCATCGGCTGTTAAATCAAAAGGATTTATACTACTATCTGGATCATTCTCTAATATAGCATTATAAAACGGATTTTCATTTTTAATTACATTTTGGGTTTCAAGGGCAAAAATATTTTTTTCATTTAAAGTGAAATAATAATTCAAGTTTTGATTAATACTATACGGAGTTATTTCGTCAATTTGTGTAGTTCTCCCAAGAATTGATGAAAAATTATCTTTTGATTGGGAATCTTTAGAAATTCTAGATAATAAATTATAATCTATTTGATTATTAAAATTTGGTTTATAAGAAGCACTTAATTTAATAAGACCTTGATTTGATTTTTCTGTATTACTTTGTTCTGTATCCTCATCAGGTATACCCAAATTTGTATTCGTATATCTAATATTACTAATTTCTCTAGAATTTATATTACTGTTATTAAAAATAAAAAAACCGCTTAAGTCAAGATTTTTTTTAGGTGAATAACTAAAATTAACAGAAGTCAACTTGTTTTCAATCCTAAGTGCATTTCTTTGATTTGTTAAAAAATTTAAACTATTGTCTCCCAAGTCAATACTTGTACCACTTCTACTACTTGGTGCTACAAATCCTCCTCCAAAACCTCTAATATCTCTTCTAGTTAAAGCAACTTCACCGATATTATTTAGGTCACTAATAATATTAATACTATACTTTGGATTGTAATAAAAAAGTTTTGGTTGCAAAAGATAAAGGTTTTCCTCTGGAGCATCACCTACTCCACCAGTAATATTACCAAACCAAAAACTTTCTTTTCCTTGCTTTAATTTAATATTTATGGCAAAATTATCTTGATTATTTCTTACTCCACTTAATTGTCCTACTTCAGAATAATTCCGCAAAACTTGAATTTTATCAACGGCACTTGAAGGTATATTTTTAGTTCCAACTTTTGTGTCACCATCAAAAAAGTCTTTACCATTGACCATTAACTTATTTACAACCTTCCCTTCTACTTCTATTTGTCCATTATCATTTATCTGTACACCAGGTAATTTATCTATAATATCCTCTAACTTTCGTTCAGAACCATTTTTAAAGGAGTCGGCATTGTAAATTAATGTATCACCACGAACAATAACAGGCATTGTAACAACAACCTCATCTAAAACAACATTAGCTCTTAAAATATAATCTTTTACAAAATCTGATTCTTTAGTTTGAATAGTATCATTAATAGTAATAAGTCCAATTGAACTTACTTGAATTTTGTATCCAATGTTCTCCTTGAGGTTTAATTCATACTTTCCTTCTTTATCGGATAAAGCATAATTTTCTAGACCATTTGTGAGTTTGTTAATTGCAACAATACTAGCAGATTCAAGAGGTGAATTTAAACTATCCAAAATTTTACCTTTCATCTTTATTTGGGAATATGAAGAAAGGGAGAAAAAGAAAAAAACTATTAGTAGAAAAATATTTTTCATCGAATCAACTAAAAACTAGTGAAATGGTATCTTAGCCTCTTCTTCTTCCTCTATTATTTCTCATCTCAATCATTTTACCTTTAATAGTTTGATTATAATCAAGTTTACTTATTTCTTTTCCTTTATCTGGGACTTTTATACTTACAATATCAGAGGGATTAATAACTACCTTTGAACAAAGCATGGTTGTATTTCCTGAGCTAACTTCTAAAATAAGTCCTGGCAAACCCCAATACTCAGCTGGGCCATGTTGAATTGGTATTTGAAGTGTATACCAAGCCTCAATTGAAGTTAATTTAATTTCTTGATTTTCATCATCATTCAAATCCCTCCAAGAAAAATTGAACCAAGAAAGTTCTTTTGAAGGAACCACAGCTGTAGCTCTAAAGCATAAATAATTTCCAATTTGTTTAGATTCAGATTCCATTTTCCATTTTATCTCTTGAAGTTTATCCTTAACAAGGAATTTTTTTCCATAAAATTCTTGAGATTGAACCAATTGATTCTCTGAAACATTTTTGTATTGTTTGCCCCTTGCAAAATTACTTCCCCATGAATCGGTAGCTCCTGAGATTGCATCTACTTTTTCCTCTTCATAAAAAATAGATTCGTCTCTATTAAAAGTTAAAATATATGTTTTTTCTAAACGATTTTTTAATCTATTCTTTATTTGCTTCTTTTGGGCTTCACTCATTCTAGCACCCCATGCCCCTAATTCCATTTTTGTTTTAGAAAAATAATATGCTTCCCCTTGAAATTGTTGTAGAACTGTATGTTTATCCGAAGATCCTAAAAGAGAAAAGAAAATATAATAAATACCTAAAATGAGATAATTTGTAATCATAGTTTTTTCTTTAAAAGTAATAATTATTTAAGCAACCGATACTATGACCATTTGAATCTCAAAAGGTTTAAAAATCAAAATTATTATCTCTTTAGAATATTTTTTGAAAAATAATTGTCTGGAATTTGAGTATCAAAAGAAATGTCAAGTATTATAAAGTCTGTTCCATTTCCACTTTTAAGTACATCTTTATAATTCATTTTCATTGGAAACCACCTTGAGTCTATTCTTTTGACATCAGAGAATGTTGTTGACTTTAATAAAGTTCCACTTTTTGCAAATAAATTTTCTTTTAAAGGGACATATTTATTTTTATCAATCCAAATAGTTCTTTTATGATATGCTAAACCCTCAACTTTTGCAATTAATTCCATGACCCATACCTCTACTTCATTGTAAACTTCGTTACCTATAATATTAGCTGTATATATTTCTGATAATTTTCTTTCTTCCATCATATCTTCATATGATAAATCTGAACCCATAACCGATTGTCTCAAAAGATGACCAGAAAGCTGAATTGTTCTATCTGTATAAGGTGAATATATCCAAAGCCTATTACCTAACTTTAACATTTTTGTACCCTTCTCCCTTTCGGGAAACAAATATTCTGTATAGTTGTTTTCTACTCCCTTAGAATATCCCCTTGATTTTATTATTCTTTTCTTTCTTTTGCCATAAACAACCATTTCAGATGTTACAACTTGTGTTTTAGCAAACATGTTTTTATCAATTTTTTCAATAATTTTTAATGCCTGTTCACTACTTTTTTGAGCGAATAAATGAAATGACATTAAAAATGACAGAAAATTTATGATATGTCTTTTTTTCATAAAATCCATTTAAACTTCTAATTCTTTAAATAATCTTGCAGTTTCTCTTTTATAAATACCTCTTCCGGATAAAGCAGTTCCAAATAACATAGAAAATAATCCAGGTATAAAACCAATATAAAAAAGATCTGATGTAACATATGCTCTCATAACTGATGGCATTATTATAGTTGAATTAGCGATATCTTTAGAAATATCTATTCCTACTTCTTGAAGATAATAACAAAAAAGTATTCCAAGTGAAGTACCGATCAAAGAACCTATTATTCCAATAACAGAAGCCTCAACTAATAAAATTCTAAATATATTTGACTTTGACTCTCCAATTGCCAAGCGAATACCAAATTCATTGTAACGCCTTAGTCCACCAATTAGCCCTGTGTTCCAAAGTACAAGAGACATTGCAATTATAAATACAAAAAGGAAAACCCCTGAAAATGCATCACCCATCTCAAGGCTTGCACGAAGATCGTTTTGGTCCTTTAATGTAACCATAACAGGTGCATACTCATCTGAACTCGAAATATATTTAGAATTAAATTTTTTAGCTATCGTCAGCGCTCTCTTATCATCATATTTATTATTCTTAAAGTATCCTAAAATCTCACCTGAACCATTATTCATATCTAACATAACCTGAGCATCCAGAATATCAATTATAAAAGTACTTTTATCCATTAAAGGCGATCCAAATCTTACGGTTCCTGACATTTCATAATTTTGAAATACCATGCTTCCTTCCATTGTTGAACCAAAAAATGTGATCGTTTCCCCTGGATTTATATTTAGTTTATTAGCATAATTATCACTTAAAAGTATTTGTCCTTTCTTATTTGGTAAAGATCCCTTTTCAACTGATTCAGATAATTTAAGTCTTTCTAATTCCTTTGAGTCTTTATCAAAAAGTGCTAAAGCCAAACCCATCCCTGGGCCCTGAGATTTTGTGTTCCCAAAATTATCGGGCACATCCATTATACCACCAAATTTTATTCGTGGAGTCCAAATCATCTCTGGAAAATTTTGATTTAAAGAGTCAATTAGTTCTCTAATATCTAATAAAGCTAAATCATTTGGAAGCTGTTCTTTATTTTCAGCATAAGGTTTAGTCATTATCTTAACATGACCTGTGTCTAGCCGTGCATTTTGATTTATAACATCCGAAAAAACTCCTTTTAAAAACCCAAACATAAGTACTGTTACCATTACACCAACAGAAATAACGGCAATTGGAATAAGACTCTTGCTCTTGTCTCTAACTATTCCTTTTATTATAAATCTTATCATTGTTTTTTGCCTTTAAGAGCAAGTACTGGATTTAGTTTTGCAATTTTTCTCGCTGGGAGATAGCTTACAATTGTTGCTGAAATTATAACAGTTAAAATTGTTGAAAAAATTAATTTTAATCCGTAAACAGGGTAAATCACATCCGCTAATGCAATTCCCATTTTTTGATCAGCAGGTGGTATTGGAAACCCTGCTTTAGCCATGTAAATAAAAAAGGGGACCCCATAAATACTTCCAATCAATAGTGCAAGAATACTATAAACACTCCCCTCTACGGTAAATAAGCGAACAACTTTTAAACGTGTCATTCCAAGAGCAATGTATGTTCCTATTTCTTTTTGTCTCCTAAAAATGGATAAAATTTGGGTGTCAAAAATTGCCAATAGTGCAATAGCCAGAAGTAGACCGAAAATAAATGATTGACCTGCTTTTTTTTGATCAATTAATTCCTTCAAATTTTTTAATAAGCTTTCCTTTGATTTAAATTTCCAATATGGGAAAGCTGCTTTGTTAAAATCATCTTTAACAATAAAATAAGATGCTTGATTTTCTAAACCAGTAATTTGCCAAAGCTTATTTATATCAATCCAAATCTTTCCATTATCTATATTAGGTACGTTAGAATCAAAAACATCTACTATAGTAATTGTATTTGCATCATAAGTCCCTTTTACATCTCTCCACCTTAATTGTACTTTATCTCCCTTATTTAGCTTAGCAGATTCTGCCAGTCTCTTTCCTATTATAACAGGAAAAGATTCTTTACTTTGTTTTAAAATCTGAGTGGGTATTTTTAAGACACTTTGTCGATTATCAATGCCTTTTAAAACAACACTCATCATTCTTCCTTGAGGATAAATGAAGGCCTGATGATCAAGTATTGGAGTTAGACCATTTAAATTCAATGGTATTTTACTATGTCCTTCTAAAATAGTGTAGGGATCTAGTGGGTCATATTTTTCATATATTAGATGTCCCTCACCAAATTCCCATTCTATACTATCCTTTTGAGCTTGTTGATCCCAACCATCCATAATTGAGTTTAAAAAAATGATAATTACAAAGGAGAACGATAATACCAAAACGTTTAATAGGGTTCTTAATCTAGCTCCAAAGAGATTTTTAAAAGCCAGCTGAAATTCTAATTTCATGATTTATATTTTTCATCTTTTTCAACAATTCCATCCCTTAAAAATATTTTTCGATCCAGATAACCCATGACTTTTTCATCATGAGTTGAAAAAAGAAAAGTTGTTCCTAGTTCGTTATTAAGCTTTTTCATTGTTTTCAAAATAGCATGTGCATTTTCAGCATCTAAGTTAGCAGTTGGTTCATCAGCCAAAACAAGTTTAGGAGATTTAACCATTGCTCTTGCAATTGCTACTCTTTGACTTTCGCCTCCTGATAGTTTATCTGGCTTTTTGTTTGCATGCTCAGTAAGTCCAACCCATTCTAAGGCTTCCATTACCGCATTTTTTCTTTGTTTAGTAGTATTTTTTTGTAGCAAAAGTGCAAACTCTACATTTTCGAACACAGTGTAAACTGGTAACAAATTAAATACCTGGAATATAAAGCCTATATGGAAATTTCTTAATTCTGCAGCATCTTTATGATTAAGAGATTTTATTTCTTTATTTAAAACGTTCACCTCTCCGTTAGTTGGCTTATCAAGTGAACCAATTATATTTAACAGGGTAGTTTTTCCTGAACCACTGGGTCCAATTATACCCAAGAATTCAGAACTGTTTATAGAAAGATTTATTCCCTTCAATACAGGAAAATCTCTTCCTGCAACAGGATAATTTTTAGTTAGATTTTTAAGTTTTATTATAGTTTCTTTTTTCATATTTAATGATTATAAACTAATAATAATTGAATTCCTGGTCCGGCAAAACTTCTAAAAATTTCATTCTGTTGTATTCCCTGTACTACATCTGGGTTATAATAAAATATTAAAAAACCAGATAAATTATTGAATTGATGTTGGTAATTTAATAAAAAAGTTTGATTGTTGTTATTCCATTGGTGATATACTAAAGCATTTAGTGAACTAAATATATTGAGTGGATAACTTAAATTTAATGCGCTTATACCTCTATTAATTGACTCCTTAAGTTCATTATCCATTGACCTATAATAAAGATATTCTTTAGAAAAAGTTAGTCCATTCCCAATACCAAAAGTATAATCTATACCCAGATTTAATAAAAACTGATTAGTTAATAATCCTACGTTTTTTAGTTTATGTATATAGGTTGTCTCAGTCCATAATCCAAACCCTAAATCTAATTTTAAATCAAATCCAATTCTGTGTTCTGGAGTTTCATATCCAGATAAATTATTAGACTCTACTAAACCAGCCTTTCTAAAATTATAAGAAATAGCCGCCTCTCCTTTTGGAACAAAAGTTTGAAATCTCCCACCATATTCTGGCATATTTTTTATTGTAGGTAATGCATCGAAACCTCTTTGTTTTTCATTTCCATATAAACCCCAAAACCAAAGATTTGAATTATTCTTAAAATAGTGTCTTACAAGCAATCCATAAACACCATTTGTTAATCCTAAAGGATCCCTTGGATCAATTTGATTAAACCATTGTATTGGTCTTAACAATTGTGCAACACCAAAATCAATTTTTTGTAACCCTGCTCTAAATTCCCATTTATTTATTTGGTAACGGAGCCAAATTCTATAAGGGTCAATACTTGATTGGATTTCAATTTCATTGTTAGGTATTGATAATCTTGAAAAATTTAAATTCCCTGAAATCTCAATAGAAAAGGCAGATAAGATGCTATCACTTTTAGTATTAAAATTTAATACAGGTAAGTATCTAGTTCCAATAAATGTAGTGGTGTTTTTTGATGTACTTACATTAGATTGCCCCATTAACTGACCATCAAATTCAAATTTAATCTGAGAGTATAATGGTATTGATAAAATAAATAGAAAATAAAAAATCTTATTCATCAAATTCTTAATGTATATACAACGTAATACAAAAATAAGCTTATTACTTATAGATTTTAATGCAACTATAAAATGAATTACTGATAAATTAAATCCCTATATTGTGAGAATATGAAGTCAAAATCAATATTAATTTCAGAGAAAAAAAATATTAGAAAATATAACCCCTCTAATGATATATTTGAATGGGAACATGAATTTGAATATAAAATATCTGGTATTTCAAGAATAGATGATCTTGTAATTGTGACTACTTATTCAAATTGGGGTAAAAATTATACGTCTCTATTAAGTTTTGAAACAGGTGAAAAATTTTGGGAAATTCAAAATGTATTTTACTCTATCCACATAATTGAAAATATTATTATTTTTTTGGATAAAAACAAATTTTTTAATGGTATTGATATTAAAACTGGAACCGAAAAATTCAAGGTAAAATCACCATTCACATGGACTACTCCAAAAATAATATTAATAAAGAATACTTATTTCATTTTTTCTTCAAAAAAAATATACCATTTAAATATGAATAATGGAAAAATAATGGAAACTAAACTTCCAAATAAAATTAACCCTAAAGAATTAGGAATAGTTTTAGATGAATTTCAAATAAATATTAACAGTATTCCTTCAAGTGATGCAGGATATACGTATATTGGAGATGCTGGTGCAGGTGGTGATTTTGGAGGAGGCGATGCCGGTGGTGGTGGCGGTGATGGAGGATGATTTTCTTAAAATTTAACTTTAATACATCTTTTTCAATCTCAATTTACTTAACCCTCCTAAAAATCTATTTATTGCCATTGGTGAAGGATGAAAAGGATTTCCTAACCTTGTTTTTCCTAAACAATAAATAATTGGTTTTTCGTTTTCTAATAGATTTAAAATATTAATAGACTGTTTTTTTAGATAAGACCTCTTATCAAGATAATTTCCCCAACAAAATAAAATTTTTGTAATATTAAGTCTATCCTTTTGGATTACATCTCTGATAAACTTTTCATTTTCATATATTAATTTAATATTAACTTTTTTAGGTAGCTTTTTTGGATTAGAAGTCCTTAACGGACATAAATTTATAAGAAGCCATCCATCACATCCATTTAATTTAGCAATTGTTTCTATATTCCTAGATGTTGGATCTAACTTATTTTCATCAGCAGTACTTGGGTTAAGACCGACAGCTAATAGCATTGATTTACCCCTTTTACCTAATAAAAATCTTTTTTGCTTATCCGTCTCTGGTATGCAAATAATATTTTTTAAAATTTCTTTTTTCACTTATTTATAATGTTGTAAATAATAGCAAGAATATTAAATTTAAGTATTTAAAACAATTCAAATTATTGTATGGAACTATTGGCATATGTATTGGCGATATTTGGACTAGTTATGCTTTTAAAAGGCATAAAACCTTCAATTGAAGTGTTGAACAATGCAACTGAAAAAGAGCTCATTAAAGGTGTCGGATTAATTGCAGCCATAATAACTATTATTTTCTACATTTTCGTAATGTTAAATTATTTAATCAACTTTAAAATTTAAGATGTTATACTTATCAAATTTTTTAATTTTAATTTTATTTATTTCTTGTCAAAGCGGTATTCAAAAAAAAACTGAATATCAATTAATTTGGAGTGATGAGTTTAACCAAGAACCCGGATCTGTTGATGCTTCAAAATGGTTTTTGGAAACTAAAGCTCCAAATAATGGAAGTTGGTACAATGACGAATTACAACACTATACAGATCGAATTGAAAATTCCTACGTAAGTGAAGGAACATTAAAAATAATTGCTAAAAAAGAGCAGTATACTCACTCTGGTTCCACTCAACAATATACCTCTGCGCGTTTAAACTCTAAAGCATCTTTCACTTATGGAAAAGTAATGGTTAGAGCAAAATTACCTAGGGCTCAAGGAACATGGCCAGCTATATGGACACTAGGAAGTAATATCGAAACTGTTGGTTGGCCAGCCTGCGGAGAAATAGATATAATGGAACAACTTTTTGAAGATTTTGAAATGATTCAGTGTGCTGTTCATACTCCTGACACTCACGGGGACAATACAATTGTAAAGCAAGTAGACGTTAGTGATGTATCAGAGAATTTTCATGTTTATGGATTAGAATGGACTCCAGATAAATTGAAGTTTTATGTAGACGATATTCACTATTTTACTTATCAACCAAATAATAAAAATTTAAAGAATTGGCCCTATATAAATGACCAATATATTCTGCTAAACATAGCTATGGGAGGAAATTTAGGTGGTAAAATAGATCCGGAATTTACCCAAGACCAAATGGAGGTTGATTATGTAAGGGTTTATCAAAAAAAATAATTCTACTCCGTTTGAAAAGAAGATGCTGGTAAACCTTCACTATTAAACAAAGTTGCATCGAAGTAATTTTTCCAACCGTATCTTACTCTTTTTGGCATCTTTACTTTTTTGGAAAAGACTCTAACCTTTTTATTAATTATTTTTGCTGATGCAGGATAAAAAACATTATCGGATCCAGCTATTTCAAATCCATTTAATATTCCCTTAGAATTAAGCCCAGTACCAACATAATCAAAAGTAATATCTACATAAGTTTTATATAGTTTTTTTGATTTATATAGTGGTCCACTAGCTAAAACTTCTTTCATACCATAGTCATTATTTAATGCTAGGCGCGCTAATCTTTTTCCTACATCCTGCTTATTAGCTGGATGAATATCATTCTCCTCCCCAATGTCTAAGGTTATAGCCATCCCAGTATTTTCGAGAGATAGAGTTTTTCTTTGGGCATCTCTTAATAAATAAGATAAACAATCTCCACAACCATTTTCATTCTTATTATAAAGAAAGGGTGCAATTTGAACAAAATAAAAAGGCAATTTTTCTTTCCATTTTTCCCTCCAATCTAATATCATTCCTGTAAATAGATTTTTATAGTCAAAATAATTGTCTACGTTACTTTCCCCCTGGTACCATAAAAAACCTTTTACTTTATAAGGCTTTATAGGTTCTATCATGTGTTTATACAAAATACTATATGTATTTGGATTATTTATAGAAATACCTGTTTTTATATTAGACTTGAGATAATCATCTTCATTCAAAAGCTGATCAAAAGAAAGATTATGTTTTTGAATAGATGAGGCCAAATAAAAAGCTAGATGTTTAAATCTCCATTCTCCTTTATCCAAAAACAAACGACTTTCACCATCTTCAAGATAACAAGCACCTTTAAATGCACCCTCTCCACCTGTATCAATTATTCGAATTGCCAAAATATTTTCTCCTTTTTTTAGAAGATTTTGAGGGATTTCATAAGATCTAGCTGTGCAACATGAAAATCCTTTACCTATTAGTTTACCATTTATGAAAGTAAAATCAAAGTCATCAATACCTTTTTCAGCAATGAATTTGTAGTTTTTAGTTGGATCATCTACATTAAAGCGTTTTCTTAACCATAAAACTCCATCCTCTGCAAAAGTTTTTGCTTTAAAAATATTTTCAAATTTGAAAAATGTTTCGTTAGGAGTATAAATAACAAATCCTTCATTATTTTTATCGAAAAAATTATTCCATTGGCTATCATCAAATTCTATAGATGAAAATTCTATGTCATCTAAATTTAAATTCTCCCAACCTAAAATATTGTTAGGAATATTATAACTTTTAGATTCAAGAAATTTTTCATTTGCTTTTCTTGTTTCTAAATTATATTCCTGATCAATTATTTTAATCGCAGAAAGACCCCCTTTTGTTATAATAAGATTTGCCTCTTTTTTACTTGATGGGAGATTATTTAATTTTTCAATACTTGTCCATGCTTCAACTCGGGTGCCTCCCCAAGAACTATTTAAAATTCCAACGGGAACACCTAATTTTTCATGAATTTCACGAGCAAAAAAATAACCTACAGCACTGAAATCAGTAGCATTTTCAGAATTAGCAATTTTCCATGAAGCTGAATTTATATAAGTACCGTTCAAATTTCTCGGCACTGAAAACATTCTTATATCAGGGTAATTAGCATTTTTTATTTCTTCTTTTTGATCTAATATTCTAGCACTCATAGGCCACTCCATATTAGATTGCCCAGAGGTAAGCCAGACCTCTCCAATCATTACATCACCAAATATAATTTCTTTTTTACCAGAAACTACTTTTACTTCATATGGTCCTCCATAATTAGGTGTTCTTATAGAAACATTCCAATTCCCATTTTCTGATATATTTGTTTTAGATACTTCCCCCCAACTAGCAATTATCTCAATATTTTCCTCTGGTGATCCACTACCCCATATTGGTACATCTGATTTTTGTTGGAGCACCATGTGATTTGAAAAAACTGGCGCTACTTTTAATTCATTTGTATTATTGGAGCATGAATAAAATGGAATTGATATTATACCTACTAATGAATAGAAGCTTTTTAATTTCATTTTTTAATTAATATTTATTTAAATTTTATTGAAGTTTAAGGTTTGAAAAACTCCTCCTCTGTTATTAAAAAATAATTTTCTTTTTCTCTTGGATCAAAATAAAAATTAAAAATATGTTGATCTCCATAATTTATAGTTGTCCTTTCAAAATCTTCAAAATAAAATTCTTTAGACTTGAATTGAACATAAAGACGAGTTATTGGTAACTCTTCAAATTTAAATTTCTCTTTGTTTCTGATATAAACATGGCGAATATATTTTTTTCTCTGATCTCTAATTACAACAATTATGTCGTGATCAACTTCATTTATTATTTCTAAAGATGCATTTGAAATTTCATTAAACTTATCCTCTGGAAATCTATAACTAAAAGTTTTATCACCTGTTTTCCCTCTTTGAGCGTTTAATATTGTTGATCCCAAAAAAAATAAAGTAATTAATTTTTTAAACATACTTTCTCTAATACTATAAAATTTAATCACTCTAGTGTCATTTTAATAAAATTAGACAAGTCATCTTTAAATTTTTTCATTGAAGGTTCGTGTATATACATCATATGTCCTGCCTCGTAATATGTCATTATTATATTATCTTTTATTTCTGGAGCTAAATTCATATGAGTGATAGTGTGTTCAACCCCATAAAAGACTGTTGCTAAATCATAATAACCATTCATTATTAACACCTTTAGATTAGGATCTTTACTCATTGCACTTGCCATATCAATTGAAGTATTTATAGCAATTTGAGTTCCCCAACCTCCATTTCCTTTATGACTCCAATCCCATTTGAAATCTTCATCTGCATATGCGCTAGTTTTGTAATTTAATTCCTTTGATACATTTAGTGATCCATGAAGATAATCTAAAAATCCTACTGTATATGGAGGCGATATTGCATCACTTTGAGGATCGGTTATTGCATATTGATTTTTTGGGTTTTCATTTATGCCAGTATATCTTGAATCTAATCTTCCAACTGTTTTGGATTCATTCCTTAAAAGCTCATTAAAATACTCAGATGCTTTTACTTTTAAATTTGCTTTTAACCAAAATTCTTTGGATAAGCCTACATACTTTTCTAGCCTCTCTGCTATTCTATTTTTATGATTTTCCGAAATACTAGTCCCTTTAAAAAGAGCTGGAGTATATTCGTTTTCAGTAAATTCTCTTACTTCATTTATAAATGATTCCAGATTTAAAGAATTCATTTCCTTAGTTAATTTTTTATGATAGCGTGATGTTGCAGCATAACTAGGCAGATGAACTATATAAGGTAAGTCATCATTTGGAGGAAATGTTAAAGTTCTTAAATCAAATACAGCAGAAACCATAATAACTCCATTTAAAGCAAAGCCCTTATCTAATAGATAATTCATAACCCCAGCATTTCTGAATGTACCATAACTTTCACCTAGTAAATATTTAGGTGATTGCAGTCTGTTATGTTTTTTTAAAAATTGCATTATAAAAAGACTAGTAGATCTTATATCTTGGTCAACACCCCAAAAATCTTTTCCTTTACTTTCACCAATCAATTCACTTAAACCAGTTCCTATGGGATCCATCATAACCACATCTGCAATGTCGAGAATAGAATATGGATTATCCAATAACTTATATGGAGCAGCTTTGTTATAATCGGGATCAGTAACAACAATTCTTTTTGGTCCCATTATACCCATATGAAGCCAATATGAAGAAGAGCCTGGTCCTCCATTAAATGAAAAAACAATAGGTCTATTTTTTGTTTCGCCCTGTTTAAAGTAGGCCGTAAAACCATGTAATGCGATAGGTTTATTTTTTTCATCACGAAGTTCCATAGTGCCTGCGAGAGTATTGAATTTATAATTCTGACTACCTGTCTTCAGTGTTTGAATACTTTTAAATACCTGGGCTTTAGGTATACTATCTTGTGCGTGAATAGAAAAAACAAGAAATAAAATTGCTATTTTAAAGTAAATAAATGTTTTCATTTTATTGATTTAATATCAAATATAATAATCGGTTTAATATATATTATTTTAAACATGTTTGTTTCGTGAATATTTATTAGTTGTTATAATATGGTAATAATTTTAATCGATTAAAATTGATAAAAAGTGAGTAGAAAATATATATATTTAGAAATCAAATGCATATCGTAAATAACAATGAAAAAAAATAATAAAGAATCAAGACGAAATTTTATAAAAAAAGGAATTGCTGCTTCATCAATATTTATTGTCCCTAGAAATGTTTTAGGTGGACCAGGATATACTTCTCCAAGTGACCAATTAAATATTGCAGCGATTGGATCTGGGGGAAAGGGAGCTAGTGATATACGAAATGCTTCTGTAAAAGGTCGTGAAAGAGTTGTTGCTCTTTGTGATGTAGACTTTTCAGGAAGTGCTTCTAGTACTGTAAAAAAATTCCCTACTGCCAAGCGATATGCTGATTATCGTATCATGTTGGATAAAGAGAAAAATATCGATGCCGTAACTATTTCGACACCAGATCATGTTCATGCCCCTGCAGGAATGTATGCTATGGAAAGGGGTAAACATGTTTACATTCAAAAACCTATGGCTCATAATATAAGAGAAGCTAGAATGTTAACTCAAATGGCAAGAAAACAAAAAGTTGTTACCCAAATGGGGAACCAGGGTGGTTCTAATCCCTATCTTAATATGGTTCAAGATTGGATTGACAGCGGAAAAGTAGGTGCAATTTCTGAAGTAAAAATATGGACAAATAGACCGGTATGGCCACAAGGTGTTATGATGCCAAAACCAAATCCCAGTTTAAAACCTGAAGCACTTAATTGGGATTTATGGCTAGGTCCAGCAAAAGAAAAACCATATACACCAAATATGCATCCTTTTAGCTGGAGAGGATGGTGGGACTACGGAACTGGTGCTTTAGGTGATGTTGGATGTCACTTAATTGACATTCCTTTTAGAACTTTAGGATTAAAATATCCAACCTCAGCTGAATGCAGTGTTGGGAGTGTTTTTTCAAAAATGTGGAATCCAGACTATATCCCTGAAGGATGTCCACCATCTTCAATGATTACAATTAACTTTGATGCAACTAAAAAAAGTAATTCTCCTATACAAATGACATGGAGCGATGGTGGTATAAGACCTCCTCATCCAGAAATAATACCTCCAAATAATGATATCGGTGGTACAAATAGTGAAAACGGAGTTTTAATGATAGGAGAAAAAGGAATTATTTCTACTAATATAAATGATAGCTCTCCTCTAATGCCTAAACTTTATTTAAATGATGGAACAACTGACTTTGGCCCTGAGGTAGAAAATTTTCCAGAGCCTGAATATGGACACCAAAGAAAATGGGTTGATGCTTGTAAAGCAGGATTTAATAGCAAAGAACATCTTTCTTTAACCTCTTCCTTTGATTATGCAGGACCTATGACTGAAACTGTGTTAATGGGTAACTTAGCAATTAGAAGCTACATGCTGAGGGAGGAAAAATCAAGAGGAAGGATAGACTACTATGCCCGTAAGAAATTACTTTGGGATGGTGAAAACATGAAAATTACTAACCTTGAAGCAGCTAATCAGTTTGTATCTCGAGAATATCGTGACGGTTTCGGTGTATAGTTAAAAATTCATTCTTAAAAAAATCCTGTTTACTCAACAGGATTTTTTTTATAATAAATAATAAAAAACAACCTTTAGAATTAAAAAAAACTACATTTGCCACCATAAAATAATTCATGGCAACATTTAAGTCCTTAGGCCTTAATTCCCAGCTTCTACATTCTATAGAAAAACTCGGTTTTGAAACTCCTACTGAAGTACAGGTTAAAGTAATCCCTCTTCTTCTTGATAGTAGTACAGATCTTATTGCTTTAGCACAAACAGGGACAGGAAAAACTGCTGCATTTGGATTTCCATTACTACAGCTTATAAACACAAAAAGTAAAAATACTCAAGGCTTAATCCTTTCCCCAACAAGAGAACTTTGTCTTCAAATAACAAACGACTTATCAGTTTACGCTCAAAATCAAAAAAACATAAATATTGTTGCAATCTACGGAGGAGCTAACATTTCCGAACAGGCTAAAAAAATAAAACGTGGATCTCAAATTATAGTTGCTACTCCTGGTCGTCTGAAAGATATGATAAAAAGAAAGTTTGTAAATATTAGTAACATAAAATATTGTGTTTTAGATGAAGCAGATGAAATGCTAAATATGGGATTTTATGAGGACATAAAAGATATTCTTAAAAGTACCCCAAGAGAGAAAAATTCTTGGTTATTTTCTGCAACAATGCCGTCTGAAGTAGGTTTTATTGCAAAAAAATTTATGTCTAGCCCAAAGGAAGTAACTATCGGAAAAATAAATACTAGTTCTAAAAATATAGTTCATCAATACTATGTTGTCTCGAGAAACGAGAGATACTCAGCATTAAGAACTGTTATAAGTTTAAATAAAGATATTTTTGGATGTGTTTTTTGTAGGACTAAAATAGATACACAAAAAGTATCTGAAAAATTAATCAATGATGGATATAAAGCAGCTGCTATTCATGGTGACTTAAGTCAAAACCAAAGAGACGCAGTTATGCAATCTTTTAGAAAAAAGAAAATTCAATTACTTATTGCTACCGATGTTGCTGCTAGGGGAATAGATGTTGACGATATAACTCATATAATCAATTATCGCTTACCAGACGAAATTGAAACTTACACTCATAGAAGTGGAAGAACAGGTAGGGCTGGAAAACAAGGCATCTCAATAATTTTTGCCACAAAATCCGAAGAAAAAAAAATTAGACTGATAGAGAAGAAATTAAACATTAATGTGCCTCGGCAAGAAATGCCTTCTTATGAAGTAATATTAAATAGTAAAATTGATACCTGGATTGATGAGATAATAAAAACTTCTATTAATAGCAATTTAAAAAGGTACTTGCCTGGAGTGATTAAAAGTTTCAAAAACATAGATAAAGAATTACTCATTGAATTAATGCTTTCAAAGGAGTTTAAAAAGTATGACTTAGATTTACATGTTAAAAATTCAGATGATCAAGCAAATAATAAAAAAATTAATACTAATAATAATGATCGTTTTTTCATAAATATTGGTGCAAGAGATCAGTATGACTGGCATACTTTAAAAGATTTTTTACTTTCTTATCTAAAAATTGAAAAAAATGATATTTTTCAGGTAGAGGTTATGAAAAATTTCTCTTTTTTCTCAATCAAAAAAATTCACACAGCTTTGGTTTTAAAATCTTTTGAAAATCTTTTAATGAATAATCGAAAAGTTTCTGTTGAATTAACTAAAAAAAGTAAATCCTTTTCCTTCACCTCAAGTCAGAAAAAGAAAAAGAATATCAAAAAAAGAAGGTTTAAATAAATTTTATAGTTTTCGCATCCAGATATTTCTATATGATACTTCACCATCTCCATGATCTTGAAGCAAAAGCGATCTATGAACTCCTCCTCTTTGACCGTCAAATGGTAATTTATCTCTTTTTGTTTCTACCATTCCAAAATAACTTGTTGTCCCTTGTATTTTAGTATTATTTTGAATTAAAACCCCATTGTGAAATATTGTGAAAGTTCCTGCTTTTATTTGTTCACCTTCATCATTATACTTTGGTTCGTTAAAAACAATATCATAGACTTGCCACTCTCCAGGTGGTCTTGACGCATTTACTAAAGGAATACTTTGTTTATATATTGATCCTGCTTGACCATTTGAATAGGTTCTATTTTCATAGCTATCTAAAACTTGGACTTCATATCTTCTTTGAAAATATATCCCACTATTTCCTCTACTCTGACCACTACCTTTTACAACCTCAGGTGTTTTCCATTCAATATGTAACTGAATTGAACCATGTTCAAATTTAGTTTCAATACTTCCTGTTCCTAATTTAATAGTCATTGATTTGTCTTTATTTAATATCCATTTTACAGGATCTTTAGTTACCGAATGTTGCCAGTAATCAAAATTTGTGCCATCAAAAATAATAATTGCGTCACTTGGTGCTGAATTATTACTGCCTGGCATAACTAATTGAGGTTCAGGCTCCCATACTTCAAAATCTTCTGGATTTGGTGATTTCTGTGAATATGTAAATTCAAATATTAACAATATGTAAAATATTTTTTTCATAATTTTTGAAATTTGGAAGACTATATCTGTTATAATATTTATTTATTAAAATAGTGAAATTATATGATTAATTATATTCGAAATAATAGAATTAATTTTTTTTGTATTTTTCAAAAAATTTGGATCAGATGGAGACGATAATTGGTTATTTTGAGACGATCCCTTCTTTACATAGAAGCTTTATTTTAGTTGGAGGCCTCAGCTTATTTTGGATACTAGAGAATAACTTATACTTATTCAAATTTAAATATAAAAAATGGCGGCATGCTCTTCCAAACTTATTTTTCACATTTACTACAGTCATTATAAATTTTGTTTTAGCTTTTTTATTATTAAATACTTCTGATTGGGTAAATGATAATGAATTTGGACTGCTTCATTGGATCCCTGACACAAATTTATTGATTAATGTGATTATTGGTATTTTGTTACTGGATCTAATAGGAGCGTACACACCACACTGGGTTGAACACAAAATTAAACCTCTTTGGATGATTCATTTGGTTCATCACAGTGATCATCATGTAGATACTACAACTGCAAATAGACACCATCCTTTGGAAAGTATAATTCGATTTGGATTTACACTATTAGGGGTTTTTTTGTTAGGAGCTGATATTGGGACAATAATGTTATATCAATCACTCTCTTTAATTGCTACCCAATTCAATCATGCAAACATTAAACTTCCAAAAAAAATTGACTTATACATAAGTTATTTAATTGTTTCTCCAGATATGCATAAAACTCATCATCACTATAGACTACCCTATACTGATGCTAACTTTGGAAATATTTTCTCAATTTGGGATCGCTTATTTGGAACTTATATTCCATTTGATCGAGAAAAATTAGTTTATGGTGTAGATGTTTTCTTTGATGAAGAAGGGAACAGGAAAATTACTAATTTGTTAAAACAACCTTTTCAACCCTATTCTAAACCCACACTCACTCCTAAAACTGAAATCTAACTTAATATTGAAATTAATTCAGATAACGGGTAAGTCTCTTGTGAACCACTTTCCATATTTTTTAAAACAAAATTTTGTTGTTTCAATTCTTCTGACCCAATAAGGACTACATTTTTAATTTTTTTTGAATTAGCGTAGCCCAATTGCTTTTTCAATTTAGCTTCCGTAGGGTATATCTCGCATGAAATATTTAAGTTGCGTAATTGGTTAACAAACTTATAGGAAACTTGTGTAGCCTCATTTCCAAAATTTGTAAATAGAACTTTTGTTTCGGTCTTGAGTCTATTGGGAAAAAGATTTAATTCCTCCATCAAAAGATATATTCTCTCAAAACCAAAAGAAATTCCAATTCCACTCATGTTCTTTAAACCAAATTTTCCTGTTAAATCATCATATCGACCACCACCTCCTATAGAACCAATTTTAGTTCCTGATGGAGGTTCTATTTCAACAATCATTCCAGTATAATAATGTAATCCTCTAGCTAATGTTAAATCTAACTCAAGATTAGCATGACTGTCTTTCTTACTTTGGATATTATGAAAAATAAATTCTAATTCATTTAATCCAGTTAACCCTTCTTTTTGAGATGAGAGGAGTTTTTTAAGTTTATCAATTTTTTGTTGGAGTGTTCCTTGTATATCTAATATATCCTTGAGTTTTTTGATTGATTCTGAAGAGAAATTATTATGTTTTAGTTCTTTAAAAACACCATCTTTTCCTATTTTGTCTAACTTATCAAGTATGACTGTAAAATCATATAATCTAGATTTAGCTCCTAGAAATGATACTATACCAGCTAGTATTTTTCTATGATTAACTTTCATCGTAACACCATCAATTTTTAAATCCATAAAGGCTTTATTATATAATGAAAGGACTTCTAATTCTTGCCATAAAGATTTATCGCCAACAATATCTGCGTCACACTGGTAAAATTCCTGAAAACGGCCATGTTGTGGTCTATCTGCTCTCCATACGGGCTGTATTTGATATCTTCTAAAAGGAAAAATTAAATTATTTTGATGCTGAGCAACATAACGTGCAAAAGGAACAGTAAGATCATATCGAAGAGCTTTTTCAGATATTGAATAAATAAACTTTTTATTTTCTCCATTTGAAAGTGCATCAATATTAGCTTTTTTAATCTTATCCCCTGAGTTTAAAATTTTAAACACTAAGCGATCTCCTTCTTCACCATATACTCCTGTCAGTGTATCTAACCTTTCAAAAGTTGGAGTTTCTATTGGTGAGAATCCATAACACTCAAAAGCTTTTTGTAGTTTATCTTTTAAATAATTACGCTTTACGATCTGTTCAGAAGAGAAATCACGAGTACCTTTTGATGTGGATGGTTTTATAGACATTTGTAATCTTGTCCTACAAATATCTTCTATTTTGACGAATTCTGAAAATAACTTTTGAGTCGTTTATATCTCTCCCCTTTTGTAATTATTGCTCCTTTTTTTAATTGGTTATAAATAAAAAGATTCCTTGTGGGCGAATAGGATTTTGATGCTTGAAATAATTCAACAGAATCATCATGAATTTTTTTTAACATAATTTCAAATCCTTTAGAGGTAGTTATATCTAAAGTTTTAGATTTTAATTTAACAATAATTAAATGAGCTAACTTTTTATTGGTTTCAAATAAAAATACTTGACTAGGGGTTAGAAAATCAATAAACTTACAATCTGTCAAAATTTTTTCCCAAACTATATCACTAAAAAGGTTTATGTAATTACTTATATCTCTAGGCTTATTTTTTTTAATATTATCCCACTCGTTTTTATCAATACCTTGCGAAGAAAGAAAAATTGAAAACTCTCTGTGCATTTCATGCAATTGTTTTTCTGTTAATTTATGATAACGCATAAAATAAAAAACCCACTTATAAGTGGGTTTAGTATTATTTTTTTATTTCTGGAACTATTTCAAAAGGAAGTTCAAAAGACACTTCCCGATGAAGCCTTATTTTAGCATTATATTTCCCGAGCCTTTTTATATTTCTTCCAGGAAGAGAAATAAATTTCTTATCAAGTTCAGAACCCTTTTTGCTAATTGCACGAGCAAGATCTGAGTTATTTACAGAACCAAATAATTTATCTCCGGACCCAACTTTTGAGGTTATTTTAATATCCAAAGATTTTATTTTTTTTGCAATTTTATTAGCTTCATCAATAATAGATTTTTCTTTAAATGTTCTTTGTTTTAAATTTTCAGCTAAAACTTTACGTGCAGATTCAGTTGCAATTATAGCCTTGCCTTGAGGTATTAAAAAGTTTCGGCCATAGCCGTTTTTAACATTTACAATTTCGTCTTTAAATCCAAGATTCTGAACGTCTTCTTTTAATATAAGCTCCATAATGAGATATTTTATTTTAACATATCTGCCACATAAGGCATTAAAGCTAAGTGACGTGCTCTCTTTATAGCCACTGAAACTTTTCTTTGATATTTTAATGAAGTACCTGTAAGTCTTCTGGGTAGTATTTTGCCTTGCTCGTTTACAAATTTCAATAAAAACTCTGGATCCTTGTAATCTACGTATTTGATTCCTGAGCGTTTAAATCTACAATACTTCTTTTGGGTCGAAGTATCAATATTTAAGGGAGTTAAATATCTTATTTCTCCTTCTTTTTTTCCTGTGTTTTGTTCTTCTATCTTAGACATTAATTATGATTTAGCTTTATCTCGTTTGATTCTTTTTTCAGCCCATGCTTGTGCATGCTTATCTAGCTTTACAGTCAAGTATCTCATAACTCGTTCGTCTCTGCGAAACTCTAACTCTATAGCTTTAACCAATTCATTAGCAGATGAAAATTGAAAAAGGTGATAAAAACCACTTTTTTTGTTTTCGATAGGATATGCTAGTTTTTTAAGACCCCAATTCTCTTGATTTGAAATTGTACCTTTCTGGTCTTTAATTAATTTAACATATTTCTGAACTGCTTCCTCTATCTGTGATTCAGATAGAACGGGATTTAAAATGAAAACAGATTCGTATTGATTCATATTATTTAATTTGGTTGGCAAAAATACACTACTATTTAATTAAACACAAATAAAACTTATGGTTTTATTTATTATAAATTTCGTTTGATCGAGAAATAATCTTATCATAATTATATTGAAATTTTTTTATTATACTTTTTAGAATATCACTATATTTGTGAAACATGAACATAAGTAGGTTACGTTCATGGTAAGATTTGGGGCAAAAGGAGGGATTTTTATTCCTCCTTTTATTTTTAATAAGGATCTACGTCGAAATTAACCCTAACATTACGAAATGTAGATATTGATTGAAAACTTCTGTAAATTTTTTTTAATAGAATTTTTAGGGAACTAGGTTTTAAATTAGAGTCTACTTTAACAAGTAATTCTTTATTGTAAAAATTTCTAACCCTTGACACTTCAGGGAATGTTGGCCCAAGGACTGTTCCATTGTAAGATTGTTTTAAAACATTCAAAAACCAATTAGAGGATTTATTGATAATGTCAAATTGACGACTTTTAAATGTAATCTTTATCATACGATAGTAAGGTGGATAATGGTATTGAATTCTCTCTTTCTTCTCTATATTAAAGAGCCCCTCATAATCATTTTCAATTACTTGTTTCAATGTTAAATTTTCAGGATCATATGTTTGTATCATTACTTTTCCTTTTTGATCAGACCTTCCTGCACGACCGGCAACCTGACATAACATTTGATAACTTCTTTCATGAGATCTGAAATCAGGTGAATTTAAAATATGATCTGCATTAATAACACCTACAAGTAAAACATTTTTAAAATCTAAACCCTTAACTACCATTTGGGTTCCAACTAAAATTTGTACCTCTTCTTTTTCAAAGGAATCAATTATCTTATCGAAATCCCATTTTCCTCTTGTACTGTCCCAATCCATTCTTCCTACCTTAATTTCAGGAAAAAATTCATTTATTTGATTTTCAATTTGTTGAGTACCTACTCCTTTTGTATTTAAAGTTAACATTCCACAAGAATTACATTGGTTAGGCATAGGTATACTATATCCACAGTAGTGACATTTTAATTGGTTAGATATTTGATGATATGTTAATGAAACATCGCATTGAACACACTGGGGCGAATGACCACAGCTTACACATTCAAGAAAAGGAGCATATCCTCTTCGATTTTGAAATAATATTACTTGCTTATTTAAATTAAGAGTTTCTTGGATTGAAGAAATCAAAGAATCCGAGAACATCCCTTTCATTTTTTTCTTTTTATAAGATTGTTTCAAGTTTATTAATTCGATTTTTGGAAGAGAGACACCTCCGTAACGTTGTGTTAATTTCACATACCCATATTTTTTATTTTGAACGTTTTCTGTTGTCTCTATTGATGGTGTAGCAGATCCTAAAACTACTTTAGCCTTTACTTTATTTGCTAAATAAATAATACTATCTCTTGCCTGATATCTAGGGGCTGGATCAATCTGTTTGTAGGAATTTTCGTGTTCTTCGTCTACAATAACAAGAGATAAATTTTTAAATGGTAAAAGAATTGAGGATCGTGCCCCTACAATTATTAAACCCTTTGAATCGTCATTTAAAACTTGTCTCCAAACTTCAGTTCTCTCGTGAATTGAAAATCTTGAGTGATAAACTATAACTTTATCACCAAATCTAGACTCCAGACGTGTAACAATTTGAGATGTTAATGAAATTTCAGGTACAAGATATAATATTTGCTTTCCCTGATTAATGTGTTTTTCTATAAGAGAAATGTAAACTTCTGTTTTACCTGAAGCCGTAACTCCCTCGAGTAATACAACGTCTCTATTTAGTAATTGATGATTTAACTCTTTAAAAGCTGATTTTTGAAAAGAAGAAAGTTTTTTAACAACATTTTCATATTTTTTTTTTCTGATTAGATTTCTATTGATTTCTACATACCTTTCATTCAAAATATCTTTATCAATCAAATATTTTATAGGTCCACTACTTATATTCGCTATTTCCTTTAAAGTTGAAACTTTCACCCAAGAACTTAAATTTTTAGAATTATCAACTAATGCTAGAATAATTGCTTTTTGTTTTGGTGCTCTATTTAAATCACTGAATAATTTTTCTAAATTTTTATCTTTTTGATAAGTTGAACTTAATTGTACTACCCTTTCTTTCTTTGACTTAAATTTTTCATCAACTCTTTGCTTGATAACAGCTACTTTCTTATTTATCAAATTCATCACTAGAGGAAGAACTTTTTTCAAATCAGTAATTTTACTAATCTCAAGTAAAGTTAAATTTTGCTTTTGAAGCCCTTCATAAACCAAAAATTCTAAATCTGTTAAAGAATTTAGTTGTTCTTTTGTTGTCCCACATTTTTCTATAACTGTTTTACTTTCTAGAAGTAAAGCTGAAGGTATACTTGCCTTTAAAATTTCTCCCTCAGAGCACATATAATAAGTAGATAACCATTCCCAAAAATTTAATTGTGTTTCAGTGACAATTGGTATTTCATCCAATATCGTATGAATTGGCTTTGGCTCATATACTTTTGGAATTTTGTTATGAGTTTTTTTTACAATTGCTGTATAAATTTTTTCTTTACCAAAAGATACTGTAACTCTATGACCAGGTCTTAATTTAATAAATTGTTCTTCAGTTAAGTAATAAGTATATGTTTTGGGGAGTGCCAAAGGTAGGATTACATCGACAAAATATCTTGGAAAATTACTTTGCATTTTTAATGTACTTGGGATTTCTCTTAATCCTTGTCAAAGTAGCATTTAATTCGAATCCCAGAAGTAAAATATTTGAATTTATCCATATATATAAAAGAAAAATTAATAACGCACCTATAGATCCATAAAGTTGATTATAATTAGAAAAATTTTCAATATAAATTCCAAATCCATATGTAGTAAAAAAGAAAAGGAGGGTTGTCATTAAAGCTCCTGCTGTAAAAAATTGATTTTTTCTTCCATCTATAGTTCCGAAATAATAGAGAATATTAACAGTCAAATAAACAAATAATCCAAAAAAAGCAAACTGACCTAACCTTGTCCATCTGATTTCTGAGGGAATCAGAGAATTCAAATTGTTGAGGATATAAAATTCAAAATAAAAGAATATGACAACAGCAATTAAAGATAAAAATGCCAAAAGAACACTCACTCCAACAGAAAGAAGATATTGCTTGAAAAAATTTCTAGAGAAATTTACATGATAAGAAACTTCAAAACTACCAAAGATTGCAGAGATTCCATTTGCAGAAAGGAAAATTGATAATAAAAAAACTGATGATAACAATCCACCCCTTGGTTTTGTCCTAATATCTTCAAATATATCAGCGAAAAATGTTTGAGTCTCTGGGGGCAGAAATAACTCTATATAGTTTAAGAAAGTTTGATCAAAATTTTGAATCTTAATGAAAGGTATTAAGTCAATAAACGGAATTAAATTCAAAATGAACAACAAAAAAGGGAACAAAGCCATAAAAAAACTAAAGGAGATGCTACCAGCTCTAGAAGTTAATGCTCCTTTCACAATACCTATGATATACATTTCTAGTAAATCATAAACTGAAAATCCATAAAACCCAATAGGTTTAATAGCTTTTAAGAAAAATACAACTGACTTAATGACAGGAAGTTGCAAGAATTTTGACATGTTCAAAGTGTGAATTACTAAACAAATATAAAGTGCTTAATAAGATTAATAGTTAAATCTATAAAAAATCAATAGCCTTTGTAAATTTATACCATGGAAATAGAATTATTATGTATAGGGAAAACTGATAAAACTTTTTGGTCTGAAGCATTGAAGGATTATGAAAAAAGAATTAATTACTATATAAAATTTTCAATTACTTATATTTCCAAAATTAAATTATCAAAAAAAATATCACCAAAAAAAATAAAAGAAGAAGAGGCTAAAATATTTTTTCAAAAACTAAGATCTAACGATGAAGTAATATTACTTGACGAAAAAGGAAAAAATTTTAACTCAATTAATTTTGCTAAAGAGTTGGAAAAAAAGATAAGTAATAGAAAAAAGAAATTAATTTTTTTAATTGGAGGAGCCTATGGATTTTCAGATAAAATCTATGATAAATTTTCAAGTCAATTGTCTCTCTCAAAAATGACCTTTTCTCACCAAATGGTAAGATTATTTTTTTGTGAACAATTGTATAGAGCTTTTACTATAATTAACAATCATCCTTATCATAATAAATGAAAATTATTTTTGCTACATATAATCAAAACAAAATAATAGAAATCAATAATCTTGTATCCAATCCATATTCTATTTGGAGTTTGAATGATATTAATTGCAATGAAGAAATTGAAGAAACAGGAGGCACTCTTGAAGCTAATGCAAGAATTAAAGCAGATTTTGTTAGATATAAATATGGATTAAATTGTTTTTCTGATGACTCTGGTTTAGAAATAGATGCTTTAAATGGTGCCCCCGGAGTCTTGTCAGCTCGATATTCAGGTCCTGAGAAAGATAATGAGGCTAATATTTTCAAAATTTGGAATGAATTAGATGGAAATTCTAATACTAAAGCTCGTTTTCGATCAGTTTTTTTTATTCATCTTAATAATAAAAAATATTGTGTTGAAGGAAAGGTAGATGGAAAAATAATTTTTGAAAAAAGAGGCACTGGTGGGTTTGGTTATGATCCCATATTTATCCCTAAAGGTTATAATAAAACATTCGCAGAATTAGGAAATAAAGAAAAAAATAAAATCAGTCATAGAGCTCAGGCAACCAAACATTTTTTAAGAATATTGAATGACAATATAAAGTAGATATAATGATTGAGGATACTTAGGTTTTAAATGATTTTACATAATTTTATGACATGAGGAAAATTTACTTTATCCTAATACTAGTTTTTTCGTTCAAAGCATTCTCACAACAAGAATTTAAAGCAATTGTTGAAAATGAATCTACAGGATTACCCATGTCTAGTGTTCATGTATTAAATCTAACTAAAGTTATTGGTGTTATAACTAATCAGAAAGGAGAATTCGAGATAAATGCCAGAGTTAAGGATACTCTATATTTTTCTTATTTAGGTTTTAAGCCGTTAAAAATTGCTGTGACAAATGATATGTTAAAATTTGGCAATTTTAAATTTGTAATGACAGCAATTGCATTCGCTCTAGAGGAGATTGAAGTTCGTCCATATCAACTAACGGGTTACTTAGACATAGATGTTAAAAATGCTCCAGTAAATACTGCTAAAAGATATAGTATATCAGGATTGCCAAATCTTGGATATGAATCTGGTAATAGAAAATTAGGTACTTTTTCGAAAGCTGTAGGAAAACTATTTAATCCAGTTGATTTTCTCAGTAACATGTTTAGCAGAAATGCTATGCAAATGAAAAAAATAAAGCTTATGAAGGAAGATGATGAAATTAAAAATCTTCTAGTTTCAAAATTTGATAGGCAAGTTCTAATTCAGCTATTGGGAATTAGAAAAATTGATATAGATGACATACTAAGAAATTGTAATTATTCAGATACCTTTATGAATGAAGCAAATGATTTACAAATACTTGAAGCAATTTCAAGGTGTTACGAAGAATATCGAGTCTTGCAATTATAATTAAGTGAGTAAGCTTTTAATAAAATTCAATAGTTTAACTGCATCCAGAAAAAATAGAGATGAAATGTTGAATTATGTATTAAATAATCCTAAAAAAACTTTTCCAAGAGGTCTATATCCTACATTAAGATTAGTTTTTAAAAGTTGAGGATACAAAAGCTAAATTTACTCGTATCTTTGTCATTTAAATTAAATTACAATGTTGTTAACCGCACTGAATGCCATTTCTCCAATTGATGGTCGTTACCGGTCAAAAACAAAAATCCTTTCTTCTTTTTTTTCAGAGGAAGCCTTAATAAAATATAGAGTCAGGGTAGAAATAGAATATTTCATCTCTTTATGTGAGTTGCCACTACCCCAACTAGAATCATTCAATCCTTCACTTTTTGAAGAACTTAGAAGTATTTATAATCATTTTTCAAATGAAGATGCATTACAAATTAAAGAAATAGAGAATAAAACAAACCATGATGTAAAGGCAGTAGAATATTTTATAAAAAAAGAATTTGATAAACTTGAAATCCAAAATTTTAAAGAATTTATTCATTTTGGATTAACATCCCAGGATATAAATAATACTGCAATTCCACTTTCTGTTAAGAACGCCATTGAATCAATATATCTGCCAACGCTAGAAAAAATTATAGATACACTAATTTCAATGGTCGATGAATATAAAAACATTCCTCTTCTTGCAAGAACTCATGGGCAGCCAGCGTCGCCAACAAGACTAGGAAAAGAAATTAATGTTTTTGTAAAAAGACTTAATACTCAAAAAAATATTTTAATCAAACTACCATTTGGTGCTAAATTTTCTGGAGCAACTGGTAATTTTAATGCTCATCACATCGCTTACCCAGAGATTGATTGGAAAATATTTGGTAAAAGATTTGTTGAAAACAAATTAGGTTTAAATTATTCTTTCCCAACAACACAGGTTGAACATTATGATTCATTTGCTGCGCTTTGTGATTCGATGAAAAGAATTAATACGATTTTAATAGACTTCAACCGCGATATTTGGCAATATATATCTATGGATTATTTCAAACAAAAAATCAATAAAGATGAAGTTGGTTCCTCTGCAATGCCACATAAAGTAAATCCAATTGATTTCGAAAATTCTGAAGGAAATCTTGGTATCGCAAATGCAATATTCGATTTTTTTGGAACTAAATTACCAATCTCAAGGCTACAAAGAGATCTTACTGATAGTACTGTTTTAAGAAATATTGGGGTTCCTTTTGGTCATACACTAATTGCTTTTGAATCAATTCAAAAAGGTTTGAGTAAAATAGTTGTAAATACTACAAAAATAGAGGATGATCTAAATTCAAATTGGGCAGTTATTGCAGAAGCAATACAAACTATTTTGAGAAAAGAAGGTTATCCTAATCCTTACGAAGCACTCAAAGAATTAACAAGAACAAATACTACAATAAACAGAGAAGCGATTCAAAAATTTATTGAAAACCTTGATATAAATGATAAAATTAAATCCAAATTAAAAGCAATTACTCCATTTAACTATACTGGCATTTAATAAATAATGTATAATCTAAGTAAAATGTATTTAAAAAAAATTAGAGATGTATATTTCTTTATTATGGTGATTTTTTTCATTAGATGTTCAAATGACATAGATCAAGAAAATTCTCAAAGTATTAATAATTTAGATTCTGACGATATTGCCGTAAATCTCGAAGGAGAATTGCAGATAAGTGATTTTGTTTGGAAAGGATTAAATGAGTTTTATTACTGGCAAGAAGAGGTCGAGGCCCTTTCTGATGAAAAATTGAATAATGAGAAGACTTACGCAAGCTTTATCAGCGAAAATTCAAATCCAGAAATATTTTTTAATTCTTTAAAACATCCAGAGGATAGATTTAGTTGGATAGAAAAAAACTACATAGACTTAGAAAACACACTACAAGGGATATTTGCTACAAATGGAGTTGAATTTGGATTATTATATGCTTGTGAAAATTGTAATGAATTAATTGGCTTTGTAAAATACATACTTAAAGACTCAGATGCTGATGGAAAGAACATACGAAGAGGTGATTTTTTTACTGGAGTTAATGGCACTCGTTTAACTTCAAATAATTATAGATCACTTTTATTTGGTGAAAATTTATCATACACACTAAATATGTCTTCATTACAGAGTGGAACTTTAATTAGTAATGGTATTGATGTTGAACTCACAAAAGAAGAAAACTTTAAAACTAACCCAATTCAAGTCGAAAAAACTCTCTCTATTCCTAATGGAGCGAAGGTTGGATATTTAATGTATAATCAATTCGTAGCAGATATAAGTAGCGATTTAAATGAGACTTTTGCTTATTTTAAAACCGAGGGTATTACTGAGTTAATTCTTGATTTGAGATATAATGGTGGTGGTTCAGTTCAAAATTGTGTTGAATTGGCTAGTATGATAACAGGTCAATACGATTCTGAAATTTTTGCTGAAGAAATATGGAATCAAAAACTATTAACCTACTTGGAAGAACGTTTTGGAAGAGAATCATTAATTAACCGTTTTGTGAATAAATTAGGAAATGAAGAACAAATAAATTCTCTAAAATTTAACAGAGTTTACATAATTACTTCATCTGAATCTGCGTCGGCAAGTGAATTACTTATAAATGGACTAGCTTCCTACATAGACGTAATTCAAGTTGGAGAAAAAACTTTTGGAAAAAATGTAGGGTCAATTACAGTTTACGACTATATTGATAATGAAAAAACAAAAAATCCCGAGCATACATATGCAATGCAGCCTATAGTTTTAAAAATTGCAAATAGCGATGGTTACGCTGACTATACGGATGGTCTCGAACCCTCAACTGAAGTTGAAGAAGATATAGAAAACCTTGGAATTTTAGGAGATCCAACTGAACCTTTATTAGCAACAACCCTAAATTTAATTTCAGGCACTGGGAAATTTAAAATACCAAAAGCGAAACTGACTAAAAAATTTCTAGTTAGAGACCCAGAAATGCTGAAAAAACAAAAAATGTTTGTTGACAAAAAGCTATTGTTTTATAGACGATAACTAAGCCCGCCAACTATATTTCTTCCTTGAGTAGCGTATCCCTCAATTTCAACATAATCAACGTTGAAAAGGTTTGTTAAATGTAAGAATAATCTTGTTGATTTATTTTTAAAAAAATATGAAAAACTTAAATTAATTAATTGATAATTATCTAAAATTGTTTCGTTATTAAGTCCAAATCTTTTACCTACTATTTGAGTATTTAAATCAAAATTGAAGTTCTTAGAAAATTTAAAATTTAATCTTGTGATAGATGAAAAATTTGGTAAATTTCTAAGATCCCCGTCTTTTGTATAAGTAAAGGTCATTTGATGATCCAAATTGATTTTTTTTGACATATATCCATTAATGATAAATTCTGCCCCATAATACCGAGCATCTGAGATAGAATTTTCATATCTATATGACGTTAGGTCGTATATCAATGATGGTGACTCTAAACGATTAAAATAAGTGGCATCTAAATTCCAATCATAAAATTTAAAACTAAATCCTGTTTCAAAAGTGCTATTTTCTTCAGGTTCTAAATCGGGGTTACCAGAGTACGGATCAAAAAGTTGAAATAAACTTGGAGAAATAAACGCAGTACTAAATGATGAAATAAATTTTAAAGAATTTTTATCTTTTTCAATTAATTGCAATGAAGGATTTAAACTATATGTAAAATGACTGCCATAAGTACTATGATTATTCAAACGCCCTCCAAAATTAAATCTAAAATTGCTTGTTATATTTGTTACAATGTTACCAAAAAGGTCTGATTGATTAATTTGCTGACCACCTTCGTAATCAGCATAATTATTTTGTATTAAGGTTCCTACAACACTGTAAATATTTTTATTTAAAATATATTTATTATAAAGTTCAACTTGAGTATTTTCTGAGGAAGTTTGAAAAGGAAAAGAACTTTGAAAATCTCTATCTGTCTTTTGATAACCCAATCGTAAAGAAATACTTCCATCTTTATAATTATAATTGGGATTTAAGTATATTCTATTCATTTGTGTGGAAAGCTTAAAATCAGCATCTTCAAGTGGAAAACTATTATCATAATCAGATTGAATATCATAATGGTCAAAACCGCCTTTCATTGCAAAATTTGATTGTGATTTATAATCAAATGATAATCCATAATTAAGGTTATTGAAAGGGTCTTTCTCATCACCTAAAACTGCACTCATTCCTGTAGCATTGTGATGTGCAAAATAAGCCCTTGTTCTGATGCGATCACTACCTCCACTTAGACTCAAATTATTTTTAAATAAATTTAAATCCCTTTTGGTTTCTTGACTATTTTGAGAACCTAAACTGCTTTGTAAGGAAAAATTAAAACCCTGTTCAATTTTTTTTGTTTTTATGTTTATAACTCCAGTTGCAGCAGAGCTTCCGTAAAGACTACTTGCCGCACCTTTTAAAATTTCAATTGACTCAATTTGACTCAAGTCTAAAAAATTTAAATTAAAATCATTATCAATTCTTGATGGATCAGAAACTCTAATACCATCAATTAAAATTAGAACTTGACGATTTCTTCCGCCACGAATAGAAACAGTTTTGTTTTGTCCAGCATAAGTCTGACTTCCGAGTATTTCAATACCAGAGAATTGTTTTAATAATAAACTCAATCCCAAACCCTGAAATTTTTCTACAGTCTTTGAATCTATATTTATAATTGGTTTACCTGATTGTGACTTTTTAAAAGGGAAACGCGAATCAATAACTACAACCTCATCAAGTTTTCTTATATCTACTATTCCTTGAATACTATCTTTATTTGAATCATTTATTTGAGAAAAAAGGCAGTTGCCAGTTATAAACAAAAGCAAGGCTAATATATTGTATGGTTTCATTTAAATTATAAAAATGTTTTCAAATTTTTTCCCGAATTTGAAAAAGATTAAACTTGAAGGTAGGTCTCCTGACTTTGCATCATTAATTAGCCTTCCCATCATTTAAGAAAGTGGCATGAGTTCAATTAAAGTCTCTTTTATGAATAAGCTTACAGTTGCGGATACAGTTTTGGATTCAAACCAAATTCCCTATTAAATCAAATTAATGAAACCTTCATTACAAATTTAAGGAATTTAGTTAGTCTTTAATGATTGAATTTTTATTTTGTTAAAAGAAAATTGAAGCAAAGATGTATAAAATAAATCGCCTGCTAAAGAATTAAAAAAGAAAGGAATTGCTAAAACAAAGCAACTTATTAAACCATTTAAATCTTTTGGATAAGAGAGATACCATACTCCTAAATTGCTTATAATAAAAAAACTAAATGATGCACCAATGACAGTTAAGAGAGATAACGACTTTGCTTTAAAACCGATAAACGATATTAAAATAAAACAGCTGTATATAATGGGTACTAATGAATGAAATCCTAAAAAAAAATCTGTAATTAACATACAAAATAATGGTATAAATAATGCTAAACGTTTATTAGTAAAATTAAAACCAGTGAATAGTGCAATGCCAGTGATTGGAGCAAAATTTGGTGGATGTGGTAAGAATCTTGTTAATAGAGCAAGTGCTACTAAACCAAAAACAATTTTAATCTCATCTTTATTCAATGTCATATTGTTTTTTTGTAAATCTATACAATTTATATTATTTGGTCAAATACATTTTTCTTCTAGAATATAAGTCATAAAATTCATCTTCTTTTAAATTATCTATAAATAAAATACTTTCACCTGTACTCTTCATCTCTGGTCCAAGTTGTTTATTAACGTTTGGAAATTTATTAAATGAAAAAACTGGTTGTTTGATTGCATATCCTTCTAATTGTGGATTATAATCAAAATCAGAAATTTTATTCTTGCCTAGCATAACTTTAGTAGCAAAATTTACATAGGGTTGTTTATAAGCTTTTGCAATAAAAGGGACAGTTCTAGATGCCCTTGGATTAGCTTCGATCACATAAACAATATCATCTTTTACTGCATATTGAATATTAATTAATCCTACTGTATTCAGTGCTAAAGCTATTTTATGAGTATGATCTTTAATTTGCTGAACTACATATTCTCCTAGGTTAAATACAGGAAGTGTTGCATTTGAATCTCCTGAATGAATTCCGCAAGGCTCGATATGCTCCATAATTCCAATAATTTGTACATTTTCACCATCACAAATTGCGTCAGCTTCACATTCGATAGCCCCATCAAGATAATGATCTAACAATAATTTATTATTAGGTATTTTTTGAAGTAAGTCTACTACATGAGCTTCCAAATCTTCTTTATTAATTACAATTTTCATTCCTTGACCTCCTAAAACATATGATGGGCGAACTAGGATTGGAAAATCTAATTTATCAGCAAGTTCTAATGCTTGATCAGCAGTTTGTGCAACACCAAACTCAGGGTAAGGGATGTTATTATCTTTTAAAAGAGTAGAAAAGCTACCTCTATCTTCTGCTAAATCTAAAGACTTGAAACTTGTTCCAATTATTTTTACACCATATCTATCTAGCTTTTCTGCTAATTTTAACGCTGTTTGTCCGCCCAATTGAACAATGACTCCCTCGGGTTTTTCATGCTGGATTATGTCATATATGTGTTCCCAGAATACAGGTTCAAAATATAATTTATCTGCTGTATCAAAGTCGGTTGAAACCGTTTCAGGATTACAGTTAATCATTATTGTTTCATAATCACATTCACTGGCTGCTAGAACTCCGTGAACACAACAATAATCAAACTCAATTCCCTGGCCTATCCTGTTAGGTCCCGAACCAAGAACAACAATTTTTTTACGTTTTGTTACTTTACTTTCATTTTCACTAAATGTATCTCCATTATTTAATTTTAATTTTGCTTCAAAAGTAGAATAATAATATGGTGTTTTTGCCTCAAACTCTGCAGCACAGGTATCTACTAGTTTATAAACTCTTTCAATTCCATATTCAATTCTTTTTGAATAAACTTCACTTTCCAAGCATTTAAGCATATGAGCAACTTGCCTGTCTGCAAAACCTTTTTGTTTGGCTTCTAAAAGGAGTGAATATTTAATATTATCAATTGAAAATTTTGAAATTTCCTGTTCCAAATAAAAAAGTTCTTCGTATTGTTTTAAAAACCACATGTCAATTTTAGTAATCTCATGAATTCTTTTTAAAGAAATTCCTATCTGAATGGCATCATATATTACAAATACTCTATCCCAACTGGCGACACTCAATTTACTCATAATAGTCTCATAATCAGTATATCCTTTCCCATCTGCTCCTAGACCATTCCTTTTTACCTCTAAAGATTGTGTTGCCTTATGAAGAGCTTCCTGAAAAGATCTTCCGATTCCCATTACTTCTCCAACTGATTTCATTTGCAAGCCCAACGTTCGATCTGAACCTTCGAACTTATCAAAATTCCAGCGAGGTATTTTAACAATTACATAATCTAATGTTGGCTCAAATAAAGCTGATGTCGATTTTGTTATTTGATTATCTAATTCATCTAATGTATATCCTATTGCAAGTTTAGTCGCTATTTTAGCAATTGGATATCCTGTCGCTTTTGAAGCTAAAGCAGAGGATCGAGAAACTCGTGGATTAATTTCAATAGCAATTATGTCTTCGTTTTCGTCAGGACTAACTGCAAATTGAACATTGCAGCCTCCAGCAAAATCACCAATACTTCTCATCATGTGTATTGCCATATCCCTCATTCGTTGAAAAGTCTTATCTGAAAGAGTCATTGCTGGTGCAACAGTTATAGAATCTCCTGTATGAATTCCCATTGGATCCATATTTTCAATGGTACAAATTATTACTACATTATCATTTTTATCTCGAAGTAATTCTAATTCGTATTCTTTCCATCCTATAAGAGCTTTATCGATCATAACTTCGTGAATTGGAGAAACCTCTAAACCACGTGTCAATAGTTCATCAAAATCTTCAGATTTGTGAACAAAAGAAGCACCAGCTCCACCTAATGTATATGAAGCTCTAATTACAAGTGGAAATCCAAATTGTTGAGCAATTTCCTGGCCTTTTAAGAAAGAATTAGCTGTTAATTGTGGTGCCATGTCAATCCCTATATCAGTCATTAGTTCTCTGAATTGTTCACGATCTTCAGTAATCTGTATTGCATCAATATCTACACCGATTAACTGGACGTTAAAATCTTCCCAAATTCCTTTTTCAGCAGCTTCTATACACAAATTAAGTGCTGTTTGCCCACCCATTGTTGGTAAAACTGCATCAACTTTGTGGACTTTTAGAATTTCAATAATTGACTTAGTTGTCAACGGTTTTAGATAAACATGGTCTGCCATAGAAGGGTCAGTCATTATTGTTGCTGGATTTGAATTTATCAATACAGTTTCAATACCATCTTCTCGTAAAGATCTTAGTGCTTGTGATCCAGAATAATCAAATTCACAGGCTTGACCAATAATTATGGGTCCTGAACCGATAACTAAAATACTCTTGATTGAATCTACTTTTGGCATAGTTTGTTTTATAAAATTAAATATAAAAAAAAGGTGAAACTATTTAGATAGTATCACCTTTATTGTAAAATGATTTCTTCATTTATTTTTTATGGCGTGGTTCAGATGAAACTGATATTTTTTTTCTTCCCTTTGATCTCCTGGCTGCGAGAACTTTACGACCACTTGCTGATGCCATTCTTTCTCTGAAACCATGCTTGTTTCTTCTCTTTCTTTTGGAAGGCTGGAATGTTCTTTTCATATTAAAGGTAATCTATGTAAATTTCTGATCTTGAGCCTGGCAAATATACGATAAGTTTTTTGTCTTCCAAAGTTGATTTTTATGATTTCGTTATTGTTTTATACCTTTGAAAAAAAATCATGTTTCCGAAATTTATAAAACTAATTTTTGCGATTTTTTCATTTGGCTACGCCATTTATCAATTCATCGACGATTACATTGGTAATGGTATCATGATGCTAATAGTATCTGCAACGTTTGTTCTGCTTTATTTTAAGAATGAAATAATTTTTTTAGCATTTCTACGCCTTAGAAAACAAGATTTTGATGGAACTCAAAAATGGCTGTTGCGTATTAAAAATGTTGAAGCTAACTTAGTCCGAAAACAACAAGGGTATTATAACTATCTTTTCGGTATAATTCATTCTCAAAAAAACTTAACTCAAGCAGAAAAATACTTTAAAACGGCAATTAAACTTGGCTTATCAATGAATCATGATTTAGCAATGGCTAAAATGAGTTTAGCAGGAATTTATCTTCAAAAAAGAAGAAAACGTGAAGCGCAAAGTCTTTTGTCAGAGGCAAAAAAACTGGATAAACATGGAATGCTAACGGGTCAAATGAAAATTATCCAACAACAAATGAAAAAAATTTAATGGTATTCCTCTAATGGAATATAAATTTCATAATATTTTCTAGACTTATTGTTTAAATGGTTTTGAATCAGCCAAGGGTTGAAAATCTTAATGATCTTATAATTTATTCCTTGATCCTTAGCGAAAATCGCAATATTTGAGATGGGTTTATCCCATCCAATCTTTCTAATGGGAACGGTTTTATATAAATCAGAAGTTTCAAAAATAAATCCATATTTCAGGGGATTGGCCATTATTTCTTTTACTGCTAGTATTCTGAAAATATATCTACTAGTCTCTTTATTGAGTAAAAGATCATAATAGTTATTAGCCTGTTGTTTTTCCAATAATCTATCCATTCCATACATTCCTATATTATATGAAGCTGCAGCTAAAGTCCAGCTTCCAAATCTTTCCTTAGCCTTTAGCAGATATTTACAAGCAACACGTGTTGATTTTTCAATATGATAACGCTCATCAACATTACTGTTTACTTCTAAACCGTATTCTTTAGCAGTACTTGGCATTAATTGCCAAAATCCTTTTGCACCCTTAGGTGAACGAACATTTTCGAGACCACTTTCAATTACAGCCAGATATTTAAAATCTTCTGGAATACCTTCTTCTTTTAAAATGGACTCTATTTTTGGAAACCATTTATTCGCCCTTTTAATCATTAATAGCATATTGGACTGCCAATAAGTATTAACAAGTAACTCTTTATCTAAACGTTCTTTAATATCTGGAGCTTCTAGTGGTGTTCGTTCATCTGAAAAATCTATATTTTCAGGTAATTTTAATGCATATACTTTCTGCGAATCTCCTTCTCCACGAGTATTAAAAGCTGAAAAAAAATCTAAATCAATTGAGCCGAAACCAAATATAATTGAGCATACCAAAAATGAATAACCCAGTAAGAATTTATTTTTCATAAATATTTTGAGACTCCTATATAATCAAATTTAGATATTTTGTATGATTTTTGGTAATTCTTTATTAAACCATTTTGCTTGAGTAATAATTATTGCATGACCACCTCTTATTTTAATAAAAGGCTGGTTAAGATTTTTTATTGGAAAAACATTATCAGAAATCCCATGTATATGTACAATATTATCAATTACATTTTCTTGTTTCCAATTCACCAATGAATCAATAGCCCAATTAAGATATTTAGGATCTCTTTCTGAAAGATATCTTTGATATAATGAAATACGCTTTTTAATTCCTCTTCCAAAAGAAAACATTGCCAAAAGGTCTATGTTATTAATCCATTGGGTTGGCAGGAGCTTATGAGCATTTGTCTTTTTTGCCATTTTCATTGGAAAAGAAAGTTCAATTCTACTTTTAATACTTGATATTATTATAATTTGATGTACTGAAATATATTTCGCCATTTCCTGAACTAATATGCCTCCGAATGAAACTCCTAATAAAACGGGATTTTTATGCTTTACTTTATTACACATACGCTTAGCATAATCTGATAATAGTTCATCCTGTTTTGGTGTTGTCCAACTCAAACAAAAAATTTCAAACTTATCGGGCAAATCAATAAATTCAAAAATTTTAGGACTTGCTGCCATTCCAGGCATGCAGTATATAGGTATTGTATGCATTTTATCTTAAAAATGATCAGTGACTTATTAAATTTTTGTAATTTTGTTGTCCCTGATTTAAAAAAACAAATCTAATAACATTACTAAAAAATACATTAAATTTTAGGATTATGAATAATTTAAATTTAGTAAACAATGAATTTCTTCGTCAATTCGAAATTCAAACTGAAAACAGTCTAGCAAGAATAGAATATTCTGAACAAGAAAGAAAAATTTTCCTAACAAAAATTCATATCCCAAAAGAAATAAAAGACAAATCATTTGAAGAAAACTTTATCATTAAAGTTCTTGAATTTATTTCTGATAAAAAATTACGTGTTGTACCAACCTCCCCTGAGATTGCGAGATTTGTTAGATCAAATCGTCGATACAAAGAACTATTACCTGTAGGTATAAAACTTTAGTCTAAAATCTTAAAAGAAACAATACCTGAAGAGTCTATTCCTTCTAATTTTATTTTACGTAAAGTATTAGCCAATTTAGGATTCCAAGGCTGTCTTACCTTAACATAGTTTTCTGTGAATCCATATATAAATCCTTTTTTATTTTCACTCTCAAAAAGAACTGTTAGAATATTTCCTATTTGAGATTCATAAAAAGCACGCCTTTTTTTTATAGATAGTGTACGTAAAATTTTGCTTCTTTTATATCTAATTTCAGGGCTTACAGAATATTTCATTACAGCAGCCTCAGTATTTGGTCTTTCAGAATATGTAAAGACATGTAAATAAGAAATTTCACTATCTTTTAAAAAATTAAAAGTTTTATAAAAGTCTTCTTCAGTTTCTCCAGGATATCCTACTATAACATCTGCCCCTATACAAGCATTAGGAAGGAGTTTTTTAATTTGATTAATTCTATCGTTATATAAAGAAGATAAGTACCTTCTTTTCATATTTTTTAAAATTTTGTCACTTCCACTTTGCAAAGGGATATGAAAATGAGGTACAAAATTTTTACTATTAGAAATAAATGAAATTATTTCATTTGAAAGTAAATTAGGTTCTATAGATGATATACGAAAACGTTTTACTGAATCGAGTAGATCTAAAGCTTTAACTAAATCTAAAAAAGTATGTCGATGTTTTTTATTTCCAAGTTCACCCTTACCATAATCCCCAATATTAACACCTGTCAATACTATTTCTTTTATTCCTTGTAAAGCAATTTTTTTGGCATTTATAATAATATTCTCGAGACTATCACTTCTGGAAAGACCTCTTGCTTTAGGTATTGTACAATATGTACATTTATAATCGCACCCATCTTGTACTTTCAAAAAAGCTCTAGTTCTGTCTCCTACAGAATAACTAGCCTCATATGTCTTTGCTTCACTAATTTCACATGAATAAACTTCACTGATCTCATTTTTACTAAAATCTGTAATGTATTCTTTTAAATTAAATTTCTCTGTTGCACCAAGAACCAAGTCTACTCCATATAATTTTGCAATTGCTTCAGGTTGTAATTGAGCGTAACAACCTATTACAGCAACAAAACCTTTAGGATTCAAACTAAGAGCTTTATTAACCAAGCTTTTAAGTCGTTTATCAGCATTTTCAGTAACCGAACATGTATTAATAACATATATATCTGCATAAGTATCAAAAGATACTTTCTCAAAAGAAGAGGAGTCAAAATCCCTAGAAATTGTGGAAGTTTCAGAAAAATTCAATTTACACCCAAGTGTATGAAAGGCAACTTTTGGCAGGATAATTTTTTTCTGAATAGTGTTAGAAAGAATGTTTTCCATATAAGGAATTAAGATGTAAATTGAGTGCAAATATATTAACAATATATATGAAAAAAATGTCATCCATAATTAATCGTATAAGTCTGTGTTTATATGTTTTTATGATTTTTGTGGGTTGTAATGTTGATAAAGATAATTTTGAAAATAAAATATTTCGTTATAACGAATACAGAAATGTAACCTCACTAGATCCTGCTTTTGCTAGAAACCCACAAAATATTTGGCCAATTAACCAAATTTTTAATGGCCTTGTTCAATTAGATAAGAACTTAAATATTCAACCAGAAATTGCAAGTTCTTGGAGTGTAAGTGAAGATGGATTAACTTACAAATTTACCCTACGTGATGATGTTTATTTTCATAAATCTCCTCTTTTTGGTAAAGCACAAACAAGAAAAGTAACAGCTGAAGATTTTATTTATAGTTTTAATCGCTTAAAAGATCCTAAATTATCGTCACCAGGAGGCTGGGTTCTCCAGCAAATTGATTTCTATGAAGCTACCTCTCAAAATGAGCTTACAATACATTTGAAGAATCAATTTCCTGCATTTTTAGGTCTTTTGAGTATGAGATATTGTTCTGTAGTACCAAAAGAAGTAGCTTCTAGTTACGGAGAAAATTTTAGATCAAATCCAATTGGAACTGGCCCTTTTTATCTAAAACGTTGGGATGAAAACGTGAAAATGGTTTTAAGGAAAAATCCAAATTATTTTGAAAGTGATTCTGAGGGAAATTCACTACCCTATCTTGATGCTATTGCAATACAATTTATTGCTGATATTCAAAGCGAATTTATGTTGTTTTTACAGGGTAAATTAGATTTTATTAATTCTCTTGATACTTCATATAAAGATGAGCTTCTTGAACCAACTGGTGTTTTAAAGGATAAATACAAAAAACAAATAAATATGTTAACAGGTCCGTATTTAAACACAGAATATATCGGAATGTATCTAGATAGCGATAATGAAGCTTTAAAATCAAAGAAAATAAGAGAGGCAATTAATTTGGGATTTGATAGAAAATTAATGGTTGCTTTTTTGAGAAATAATATAGGTTATGCATCTAAGAAAGCATTTATTCCAAATGGACTCCCAGGTTCAAGTAAAAAAGATTTTATATATAACCCAATATTTGCTAAAAAACTTGTAAATGATTTTAAAAAAGAAACTGGTAAAGACCCTATTATAACTCTTTCTACTGATTCTAATTATATAGACTTATGTGAATATTTACAGAGGGAGCTTCAAAAAATTGGAATTAAAATCAATATTGAAGTAATGCCAACTGCAACTTTAAGACAAGCCAAGTCATCGGGGAAACTGGAACTATTTAGAGCTAGCTGGATCGCAGACTATCCTGATGCCGAAAATTATCTTTCATTATTTTATAGTCCAAATTTTTCACCCAACGGTCCAAATTATACTCATTTTAAAAATGAAAAATTTGATAAGATGTATGAGGATGCATTAAAAATTGTATCAGATAGTTTACGTTTTACAAAATATAGAGAAATGGATTCATTAGCCCTTTCTGATTTTCCTATAGTTCCTTTATATTACGACCAAGTTGTGAGGTTTATACAAAAAGACGTTATAGGCATGGAAATTAATCCAATTAATCTTTTAATATTAAAAAGTGTGAAAAAAAAATAGAATTTTAAAAAGTAGTTTTTAATTTATAAAAACTATTTTTTGAATTTCGAGTATTTATTTTTGAACTTATCAATACGTCCAGCAGTATCAACTAATTTAGATTTACCCGTATAATATGGATGAGATGTTCTTGATATCTCAAGTTTTATTAATGGATATTCTTTGCCTTCGAATTCGATAGTTTCTTTTGAATTAACTGTTGACTTAGTGATGAAAATATCGTCGTTAGACATATCTTTGAAGGCAACTAATCTGTAATTTTCTGGATGTATGTTCGCTTTCATAAAATTAATTAGTTTGCAAATTTAGTTAATTTTTTAAATTAATAACTCAAACTTTTTATATTTTGCGATGAATTTAAGCTAATTTTTCATGGATCTTTCAACTTCTTCTATTAAATCAACGATAATATCTTTTGGGTCACTTCTAGGTGCAATATCAGTCATTTTTCAACTAATGCTTTATTTTCTAGATATGCATTATAAAAATGATTCAACTGCTGGAATTGTTTCGCTCATAATTATGGTTGGAATTATATTTTATTCTTTAATTCAATTCAGAAAATCAAATAAAGGATTTATTTCGCTAAGTGATTCATTAAAAATTGGAATGGGTACATCTCTAGTGTCGGCCCTAATTGGTATAACATACACGCAAATATTAATAAACTTTATAGATCCTGATACTTTAACTAAATCATTAGAATTAAGCATGGAAACTATAAGGATTCAAAATCCAGAAATGCCTCAAGAAGCACTTGAAACTGCACGTTCTATTCAAGAAAAAATGTCTAGCCCTTTAATTCTATCAGCTGTGCAAATAATATTTGCACTATTTTTTGGATTCATTGTATCTCTCATATCAGGATTGATAGTAAAGAAATCGAGAGCTCAATAAGTCAAATTTTGTAGTTTTGTTTTTAAGCAAAACTTCATGGATATATCTTTAGTTATACCTCTTTACAATGAAGAAGATTCTTTATCTCCTTTAACAGACTGGATATTTCAGTCTTTAAAAGATGAAAAATATAAATTTGAAATCATATTTGTAGATGATGGAAGTAATGATAAATCATGGGAAGTAATTAATAGATTAATAAAAGTAAATCCTAACATAAAAGGTCTCCGATTTTTAAAAAATTATGGAAAATCTCAAGCTTTACAAGCTGGTTTCACTGAAGCCTCTGGTAAATATATAGTAACATTAGATTCTGACTTACAAGACTCACCAGAAGAAATTACTGAGATGATTTCAATACTAAATGAAGGCTATGACTTAATTTCAGGCTGGAAAAAGAAGCGTTTTGATTCACTAATTTTTAAAAATATACCTTCAAAAATATTTAATTGGGCTGCGAGACGTGTTTCAGGAATTAAACTTCATGACTTTAACTGCGGTATTAAGGTTTATCGTAAAGAGGTAATTAAATCCATACATGTTTATGGTGAGATGCACAGATACATACCAATTATTGCTGCTCAAAATGGATATACCAAAATAGGTGAAAAAATTGTTAAACATCAGGCTCGTCGATTTGGATATACAAAATTTGGGACTAACCGGTTTTTCAGAGGTTTCATTGATTTAATAACACTTTGGTTTATGAATAAATTTGGAAAAAGACCAATGCATTTTTTTGGTTTATGGGGAACTATAATGCTTTTTATAGGCTTGACTTTCACAATTTATCTTGGGATAGACAAATTATATTTTGACACTGGAGCTAGACTTATTACTAGTCGCCCAGAATTTTTTATTGCTCTTACACTTATGATACTTGGTAGTCAATTTTTTATAGTTGGTTTCATAGCTGAAATTTTCCTAAGTAATAATAGAAATAAATATCAATATACTATCCAAGAAAAAATTCCAAAAAATGACAATTGAAGAAAGAGCTTCTCTATGGTTGTCAAAACCTTTTGATGTAAATACTCAAAAAGAAGTCAAGAAATTAAAAGAAGATCCTAAAAAATTAGAAGATGCATTTTATACCTCTTTGAAATTTGGTACTGGTGGAATGAGAGGGATTATGGGTGCTGGAACAAATAGAATAAACAAATATACTTTAGGAAAAAGTACTCAAGGATTATCAAATTTTTTATTAAAGAAATATCCTAATGAACAAATTAAAACTGTAGTTGCTTATGACAGCAGGAACAATAGTAAATATTTTGCAGAGATAGTTGCAAGCATTTTTACTTCAAATGGAATTTTGTGTTATCTGTTCAGTGAAATTCGCCCTACTCCAGAATTATCATTTGCAGTAAGGTTTCTAAAGACACATTGTGGAATTGTGTTAACTGCTTCACACAATCCTCCAAATTATAATGGCTACAAAGTATATGGCGAGGATGGAGGTCAATTAGTACCACCAGATGACAAGTTTATAATGAATGAAATTGATAATACTTCTTTTAATCAAATAAAGTTTGAAGGAAATAAAAATTTGCTCCACTATGTAGATGAAAAAATTGATTATGAATATTATAACACAGTATTAGATGAAGTTTTAATGCACAATTTGGATAGAAGCAATTTAAAAATTGTTTTTACACCTTTACATGGTACTTCAATAACAGCAATACCTAAAGTTTTGGATTTAGCAGGGTACAAAAAAAAATTTATCGTAAAAGAGCAAGAAAAACCTGATGGTAATTTCCCTACAGTTAAGTCTCCAAATCCAGAGGACAAGTTGGCATTAAAGATGGCTGTATCATTAGCAAGCAAAAAAAATGCTGATTTAGTTATAGGTACAGATCCTGATGCAGACCGGTTAGGAATAGTAGTACGTGATTTAGATAATGATTGGTATTACTTAAATGGAAATCAAATCATGGTAGTATTTACTGAGTACTTACTAAATAAGCTTAAAAAAAATAACCAATTAGGTTCAAATAATTTTATAGCTAGTACAATTGTTTCCTCACCTATGATTTTGAAATTAGCAAATTCATATGGAGTAAAATATAAAAATTGTTTGACAGGATTTAAATGGATCGCCAAACTTATCAAAGATCGTCCTGACTTAAAATTTATTGGGGGTGGAGAAGAAAGTTATGGGTATTTAATTGGTGACAAGATAAGAGACAAAGATGCCATATCTGCTTCTCTTTTAGCATGTGAGCTAGCATCTGAACTTAAATATGAAAATAAAAGTATATATAAATATTTAATTAATTGTTACGTCAAGTATGGGTTGTATGTTGAAAGACTAATTTCAATTACCAAAGAGGGGAAAGACGGAGCTGATCAAATTATTTCTATAATGAAAGAATTTAGAGAAACTCCCCCTAAAGAATTTGGTAATATACCTATACTTGAAATTGATGATTATTTATTAAGTGAATCTAAAAATTTGAAAAAGAATCAAACCAAAAAAATTGATTTACCAAAAGAAAATGTACTAATTTTTAGATTAGAGGACGGAAGCAAAATTTCTTTACGACCAAGTGGTACTGAACCAAAAATAAAATTTTATTTTAGTGTGAATTCAGTATACAAAAAAAAGCTTCCCTTAAAAATTCAACAAAAACGATTAAATAATAAAATTGATTTGTTTATTAATGATATAATAATTTGATGTACTCATCTTTTTTTAAAATACTACTAATCGGAACTCCCTATAGAAAGTATGCTTTTTTAAATATTTTATTTAATTGTTTTTATGCATTATTTAGTGCACTTAGCTTTATATCACTTATACCTATGCTTGATGTGTTATTTAAAAAAACACAAAGTAAAACATCTACAGAATTAATTAATAATTTATCAACCATTCAACAGTACTTTAACGAGAAAATTAATAGCTTTTTACTAAGAAAATTAGAAGAAGACTTAGACCACACTTTAATCATAGTAATTGGTGTAATAATATTTCTTTTTTTTTTAAAAAATATAAGTAATTATTTTGCGATATATTTTATATCATATCTGAAAAATGGCATAATAAAAGACTTAAGGAATAATCTTTATAAAAAATTAATTTCTTTGCCTATCTCATATTTTAAAGATAACAGCAGGGGAAGTTTAATGTCAAAAATGACAAATGATGTTACTGAAATTCAAACATCTTTTTTATCTGTTTTAGAATGTATTATTAGGGACCCACTTACAATTCTATTTTCAATTATAGCTATGTTTTTTATTAGTTTCAAGCTAACTCTTTTTGTTTTATTTTTTATTCCTATATCAGGATATATTATTTCTAAATTGGGAAAAAATTTAAAAAAGCAATCAATTAAAATTCAAGATAAACAAGGGGATTTTTTATCAATTATAGATGAAACTTTTAATGGTATGAAAGTCATAAAAACTTTTAATGCAGATGGCATGTTTAAATTAAGATTTAAAAAAGCAGTAGAAAAATATTTTTCTTTATCTAATAAATTTATACAAAAAACAAGCTTATCAAGTCCTTCTAGTGAATTTTTGGGAATTTTAGTTATTGGAATATTATTATGGTTTGGAGGGAGAATGGTATTATTAGAGGGAACAATTTCAGGAACTACATTTATCGCTTATATAGGGCTTGCTTACAACATATTAACTCCTGCTAAAGGAATAAGTAAAGCCAATTATAGTATCCGTAAGGGGAGTGCAGCAGCTGATCGAATTCTAGAAATCCTGAACATAAAGATTAAAGAAAAAAAAATCCAAAGAGAAATTGTTATTAAAAAATTTAAAAAAAATATTGTTTTTGATAAAGTTTCTTTTGGTTATGATAATAAAAATGTAATACGTGAATTGACTTTTAAAATCAAAAAAGGCGAGAATATAGCTTTGGTAGGACCTTCTGGAAGTGGAAAAACAACAATAGCAAATTTACTGAGTGGATTTTATGAAGTCAAAAATGGTTTTTTAACTATAGATGACATTTCTTTTAATAGAATACAAAATAAAAGTTTATCTAAAATTGTAAGCGTTGTAACTCAAGAATCAATTCTATTTAACGACAGTATTTACAATAATTTATTAGTCGGAAAAAAAAATGCTAATAAAAAAGAAATAATTAAAGCCTCAAAGGCTGCTTATGCACATGAATTTATTCAAGAATTGCCCAAAGGTTATGAATCGATAATAGGTGAATTAGGCAACAAGCTTTCTGGAGGACAAAAGCAAAGACTAACAATTGCAAGAGCACTGCTTAAAAATCCTGAAATACTTATTTTAGATGAAGCAACCTCTGCGCTTGACAGTGAATCTGAGGGTAAAGTCCAAAAAGCTCTAGAAAAACTAATGCATAATAGGACTTCATTAATTATATCGCATAGGCTTTCAACTATCAAAAAAGTAGACAAAATAATTGTATTAGATAAAGGTAAAATCACAGATTCAGGCAATCACGAAGAGCTTTTGGAGAAATCTAAATATTATCAAAATTGGGTTACTAAAACAATAAATAAATTAAACTTTAGCGAATAATTTTTGTCTATTTAATGTATAAAAGAAAAAATTGAAACATCAGTCACTTTTTGTTAAAGCATTAAAGCAGTCGGATTCAAAAGACGAGGCATTCAATAGACTTGTCCAAGAATATAAAGAAAGACTCTATTGGCATATACGTAAAATTGTTTTAGACCATGATGATGCAAATGATGTTGTCCAGAACACATTTATTAAAGTTCATTTAAATATTGAAAATTTTAGTGAAAATAGCACCTTGTTTACATGGATGTATAGAATTGCGACAAATGAAGCTTTAAATTTTATAAAATCTAAAGCCAAAAAAATAGGGCTTAAAAATGAGGAATGGATAGAGGCTATAGCTGATAATCTCGAAGCAGATCCATTTTTCGATGGAGATGAAGCAGCTTTAATTTTACAAAAAGAAATATCAAAATTACCTGAAAAACAGAGAATAGTTTTTAATATGAGATATTTTGACGGAATGAATTATAATTCTATTTCTGAAATATTAGATACAAGTGTAGGTGCATTAAAAGCTTCCTATCATCATGCAGTAAAAAAAATTAAAACTAAATTGACTAATGACTAATCAAAGCAAAAATCCATTTAAATTGCCTAAAGGTTATTTTTATTTTCTTGAAAAAGAAATATTAATTAAAACAAAAACTAATTTTAGTGGTTATGGTTTTAAAACTCCAAAGTCATATTTTAAAAATTTAGAAAAAAACATTATTGAAAAAACATTTGGGAAAAATATTTTTTATATAAACAGAAATTATAAATATCTTTTCTCAAGTCTATTTATTGCTGTATCAATATTTATTTATTACAGTCTTTCTATTTCATCAGAAACTTTGATTATAAAAGAAAACAAAATATCTTTTGATGATTATATTGAAAACTATTACATAGATGATTTAAATAGCTACGAAATTATATCTATGTTGGATGAAGATGAAACAAATTATACATTGAAATATGATTAAATTTCATAAAAAATGAAAAATCATTTATTTATTTTTTTAACTCTAATTTTTATATCAGAGCATATAATGGGGCAAAAATCTATGTCTCGTTTTGAAGAATTAAAAGCATGGAAATTAAGCTATATAACAAATAACACATCCATGAATTCAAAAGAGTTAGAGGTTTACAAATGTATTTTCGAAGAATATGAAAATGCATATCATGATAAAATTTGGATTAAAGTTCGCAAAATGCGAAAAGATTTAAAGGAATCAATCGAAATAATTCCAACTGAAAAAGCTGCTAATTATATTAATCAATTTGATGAATATGAAAAAAGGGGTATGCAGATGAAACACGAGCGTAATGAAAGGTTACTAAAGAAAATAAGACCTAAAGTAGTTCTTAATATTTTGTATCAAGAAAAACGCTTTGATAGAGAACTTTTCAATCGAATAAAAAACAAATCAAAAAAAGATAACAAATAATATAAAAAGTAGAAATTACATTACTCTTTTAGGTTTGTTATCTAATGTTTTTTTAATACCCAAAAAAATATTTAAGTAAATTAAATCTTTTATTTTTTGTTAAAATGAGACTCCATAGAAATATTGCAGTTGGTATTATTGATGGTCTTGAGAATATCTTAATTGATAAGATAGCTTTAAAACCTGCATTAAATAAGCTCTTAAAAAAAAACAAAAAATGGGGAGCAAGAGATAGAAAATTTGTATTTAACATCATAATTGAAATAGTTCGCTGGAAGAGAAAGTTAATTGAAATTGGTAAGCTAGATATTAAATCAAACAATTTTTTATGGGACCTATTAGGACTATGTCTAATTACAAATAATATAGAATTACCAAACTGGGAGAAATTTTCAGCCTTAGATAAAGAGAAAATTGACCTTTCGTTCATACCAGAATCATCAAAGAGAGCTTTTTTACAATCAATCCCTAACTGGCTTGACAAATTAGGTTTAAAGACCTTTGGAAAGATAATTTGGGAAAAAGAAATTGAAAGTTTGAACAAAAAAGCTTTTATTTATTTAAGAATAAATACACTTAGAACATCTACACCAAAAGTTCAAAAACGATTAAATAAACATCAAATTAATACATCTTTGATACCTGGGTTTCCTGATACTTTAAGATTAAGTCAAAATATAAAATTAACAAATACAGAATTTTATAAGAATGGTTGGTTTGAAATTCAGGATATAAATTCACAAAGGGTTTCTATTTTTACAAATCCTAAACCAGGCATGTTTGTTATTGATGCATGTGCTGGTAGTGGTGGAAAAGCTCTCCATCTTGCAACTTTAATGCAAAATAAGGGATGTATTTTGGCAATAGAACCCTCTAATGAAAAAAGGAGGCAATTAGAGATTAGAACAAAAAGAAATGGGATCTCAATAATAAATAATGATACAAGTGAAAACAAAGATATTTTTAAAAAAAATAAAGAATCTGCAGATATCGTATTAATTGATGCTCCATGCAGTGGCCTAGGTGTATTAAAAAGAAACCCTTCAGCAAAATGGCATATGGACCCAAAACGAATAAATCAAATAATCAACCTTCAACAAGAAATAATTCAAAAGTATTCTATTTTAGTTTCAAAAGGAGGAATTCTGGTTTATGCAACTTGCTCTATTTTTCCAAATGAAAATCAAAACCAAATCAAACATTTTTTAAATTCAAAAAATGGAAAATTATTTACATTATTGGATCAAAAAACTTTTCTAACGCACCAGTCGAATGGAGACGGATTTTATATGTCCAAATTAATGAAGACTGGTTAAAGTTTTATTTTTTGTGAATAACTCTTCAAAAACTTGAGGTATTTAATAAGAGTGGTTTGAATAAAATGTTACTCAAATACATTATTTTTGAGTATTAATTTTTTCAGTATGTTATTGTTTTTTGGTGAGGTTTCTACCAAGATTTTAGTAGTGCAGACTTCTTCAATCCTCTCTAAAAAGAATATAGAAAAACTCGTTTGGCTTTTTAACAATAAACCCTTAATTAACACTCAAAAAATAAATGGTTTATTTATTGGACCCAGAGCATCAATGGTATCACCTTGGAGCACCAATGCTGTAGAGATTACACAAAACATGGGAATTAATGGTATTCTTAGAATAGAAGAATACTTCCCCAAAACTATGTTAGATACAATCGATAAGATGCTTTTTGAAGAATTTAATGGCTTAGATCAAAATCTTTTCAAAGTAGATATTGAACCAGAAAATGTTAAGCAAATTTTAGATATTTCATACTACAATGAAAAAGAAGGCCTGGCGCTTAGTAAAGATGAAATCAACTATTTAGAAGACCTATCAAAATATATAAAAAGACCACTTACTGACTCAGAAGTATTTGGATTTTCTCAGGTTAATTCTGAACACTGCCGTCATAAAATTTTTAACGGTAGGTTTATTATTGATGGAATAGAAAAAGAAAAAAGTTTATTTGAACTTATTAAATTGACTTCAAAGGTAAACCCGAATTCAATTGTATCTGCATACAAGGATAATGTAGCATTCATCGAAGGCCCCATAATAGAACAATTTTCTCCTAAATCTTCAAATAAACCAAGTGTTTATCTAAAAGAGAGAATTGAGAGCGTAATTTCACTAAAAGCGGAAACACATAATTTTCCAACAACAGTTGAACCTTTTAATGGTGCTGCAACTGGGTCTGGAGGGGAAATTAGAGATAGATTAGCTGGTGGAAAAGGTTCATTACCTCTTGCAGGAACTGCTGTTTACATGACACCCTACTCTCGTATTAATAAAAATCAAAAAAATAATTTTAAAGAAAGAAAGTGGTTATATCAATCTCCTTTAGACATACTTATTAAAGCTTCTAATGGTGCCTCCGATTTTGGAAATAAATTTGGACAACCTTTAATTACAGGATCTGTACTAACCTTTGAACATAAGGAAAATAATAAAAAATGGGGCTTTGATAAAGTTATAATGCTTGCAGGGGGTATAGGTTACGGAAAAAAAAGTCAAGCACAAAAAGCAGTCCCAAAAAAAGGAGATAAAATAATTATCCTTGGTGGTGATAATTATAGAATTGGTATGGGTGGTGCTGCAGTTTCATCTGCTAATACAGGAGCATTTGGAACTAAATTAGAGCTCAATGCAGTTCAGCGATCAAATCCAGAAATGCAAAAAAGAGTTGCAAATGCAATCAGATCCCTAGTAGAAAGTGATCATAATCCTATAATTTCTATACATGACCACGGTGCTGGAGGACACCTTAATTGTCTTTCTGAATTAGTCGAAAATACAGGTGGTGCTATAGATATTGATAAACTTCCATTAGGTGACCCTACGCTTTCTAGTAAAGAAATAATTGGAAATGAGTCCCAGGAAAGAATGGGATTAATTCTCTCTCCTAAAGATGCAAAGGAATTAGAAAAAATTGCTTTAAGAGAAAGAGCCCCTTTTTATATTGTTGGAGAAGTAACAAATGACAATCACTTTTCATTCTACTCAAAAAGCAAGAATGAAACTCCGATTGACATCGATTTATCTGCTCTTTTTGGAAGTTCACCTAAATCAACAATGAATGACCAAAAAATATATTTTAAATATGAAGATTTACAATATTCAAGAGAAAACTTATTAAGCTATTTAAATGAAACTCTTCAATTAGAAGCAGTTGCATGTAAAGATTGGTTAACAAATAAAGTAGATAGGTGTGTTACAGGAAAAGTTGCTCAGCAACAATGTGTAGGGGAATTACAGCTTCCTCTAAGTAACTGTGGTGTAATTGCCCTAGATTATAAAGGCCAAAAGGGTATTGCTACATCAATTGGCCATGCTCCTGTAAGCGCTTTAATTGATCCTAAAATTGGAAGTAACACGGCAATAGCTGAATCATTAACTAATATTGTCTTTGCACCTTTAGAACAAGGGCTTAAAAGTGTATCATTATCTGCAAATTGGATGTGGCCATGTAATAATCCTGGAGAGGATACTCGATTATATGAAGCCGTAGAAGAATGCTCAAATTTTGCTATCGCTCTAGGCATTAATATACCTACTGGTAAAGATTCTCTTTCAATGAAACAAAAATATCCTGAAGATGAAGTTTTATCACCTGGAACAGTAATTATATCTGCTGCAGCTCAGTGTTCAGACATTAAAAATATCATTACTCCAGTTGCAAAAATTAATGGTGGTGATCTCTATTATATTGATTTTTCAAAAGATGATTTTCACCTTGGAGGATCTTCATTTGGTCAAACTCAAAACAAAATTGGTAACAAAACACCTAGTGTTCAAGATGCACAATATTTTAAAAAGGCTTTCAATGTTGTCCAAGATCATATCAAAAATGGTTTGATTTGTGCAGGTCATGATATTGGATCTGGAGGTCTTATTACTTCATTACTTGAATTATGTTTTCCTTCGACATCAGTTGGAATGACATTAGATTTTAGTTTAATTAATGAAAAGGATTTAATTAAAATTTTATTCTCTGAAAAAGTTGGTGTAGTACTACAATCCAATGAGGACTTAGAAGTTTCGTTTGCTAAAGAGGGTATTAATGCTGTAAAAGTTGGTACTGTAAACTTGAGTAGTGTATTAAAAATTGAAGAATTTAATTTACAGGTTAAAGAGTTACGAAAAATATGGATGAGCACTTCATCAAAACTTGAAACTAAACAAACAAAAAGAGAATTAGCTACCATACGTTTAGAAAACGTAACTAAACAACCTCTCTTATTTAGATTCCCCCAAAAATTTGATGGAAAAATACCAAAATATAAATCAAACAGAATTAAGGCAGCTGTTCTTCGTGAAAAGGGAAGTAATTCTGAAAGAGAAATGGCTTATATGATGGATCTTTGTGGCTTTGATGTCGTTGATGTTCATATGACTGATCTAATTGAAGGAAGAGAAAAATTAGATGAAATTCAACTTTTAGTTGCTGTCGGTGGTTTTTCAAATTCCGATGTTTTAGGCTCAGCGAAAGGATGGGCCGGAACATTTAGATATAATTCAAATGCAAAAAGAGCTTTAGAAAATTTTTTTCATCGTGATAATACCTTGTCTTTAGGAGTTTGTAACGGTTGTCAACTGTTTATAGAACTCGGTTTACTAAACCCTGATCACATTGAAAAACCTAAAATGCTTCATAATGAATCTGGAAAATTTGAATGTATCTTTACTTCAGTCAATATTTTGCCAAGTAATTCAATTTTTCTAAATGGTCTAGAAGGAAGTACCCTTGGAATTTGGGCTGCACATGGAGAAGGAAAATTTGTTTTCCCAAAAACTGAAAATAATTATCAAATTCCTGCAAAATATCTTTATAATGAATATCCGTCAAACCCTAATGGCTCTGAATATAATGCCGCTATGTTATCAAGTGTTGATGGTCGCCATCTTGTAATGATGCCTCATTTAGAGCGCTCTACATATCCTTGGAATTGGGGAATTTATCCGAATGAAAGAAAAGATGAAGTAACTCCATGGATAAAAGTTTTTGATAACGCGTATAATTGGTTAAAATAAGTAGGCTTCAGAATCTTCTTCTTTTGCTACAAAATATTTCCTATTTTGCAGTAAAATGAATAAAATGACACCAACAAGATTATTTGAATTTATTGAATACCAAAATGAACATGCCCCACTAGAAAAATCATTCACAACAAAGTATAATGGGAAATGGGAAAGTCTATCTACTGAAAATTTTATATCTCAATCTAGAGCAATTAGTAGAGCTTTAGTTGGTTTAGGTATAAAAGCAGGAGATAAAATTGCAATGATATCATCAAATAATAGATCTGAATGGAGTGTTATTGATGTTGGCTTACTTACCCTTGGAGCAGTAAATATTCCTATATATCCAACAATTTCATCTAAAGACTATGAATACATCTTAAATCATTCTGAAAGTATTTATTGTTTTGTTTCTGATCAAGAGGTTTATGATAAAGTAAAATCAATTCAAAAAAATGTAAAGTCTTTAAAAAAGGTATACAGCTTTGACAAAATCAAGGTTTGTCCTCATTGGTCGGAACTCTTAGATGAAGGTTCAAAAATGGATAATGATGATACTGTGACTAAAATGAAAAATCAAGTTAAATCTGAGGATTTAGCAACAATTATATATACTTCTGGCACAACAGGTGTCCCAAAAGGAGTTATGCTTAGCCATAATAACGTTGTTTCAAATGTTGTATCTGCTTCAAAGAGATTGCCGCTGACTATTGGTCAGGCATCTGCTTTAAGCTTTTTACCTGTATGTCATATTTTTGAGCGTGTTATACTTTACATCTATATGTTTAACAGCGTATCAGTTTATTTTGCTGAATCTATAGAGACAATTGCAGATAATCTTAAAGAAATTAAGCCAAATGTAATGACAGCTGTTCCACGTCTACTTGAAAAAGTATATGATAAGATTTATGCTCGTGGAGGAGAACTTACAGGTATAAAAAAATCTCTTTTTTATTGGGCAGTTAATCTTGGTCTTCAGTATAATCCATATGGTCAAAATGGAGCATGGTATGAATTTAAATTAAAAATTGCAAAAAAACTTATTCTCTCCAAATGGCAAGAAGCATTAGGGGGAAATTTAGAACTAATTTGTTCTGGAAGTGCTCCTTTACAATCTAGACTAGCGAGAGTATTTACGGCAGCAGGTATGACTCTTGTTGAAGGATATGGCTTAACAGAAACATCACCCGTAATTTCTGTATGTGACATGAGAGAGAATAAATTTAAAATAGGAACTGTAGGAAAGGTTATAGATGGAGTTGAAGTTAAGATTGCAGAGGATGGAGAAATACTTTGTAAAGGTCCAAATGTTATGATGGGGTATTATAAAGAAGAAAAAATGACTAAAGAGGTTATGTCTGGAGACTATTTTCATACTGGTGATATAGGAGAAATAGATTCTGAGGGATTTTTAAAAATTACGGACAGAAAAAAAGAGATGTTCAAAACCTCTGGTGGAAAATATATTGCGCCTGCTGTTATAGAAAACCAAATGAAACAATCTTTATTCATAGAACAAATAATGGTTGTTGGATCTGGGAGAAGAATGCCAACAGCAGTAATTCAGCCAAATGTTGATCATGTAATTGAATGGCTTAAAGAAAAAGGAATTAAATGTAACTCGCTTTCAAAGGCAATCCAAGAAATAATTCTAAAAGATGAAATATTGAAAGAGGTAGAAAATCATAATCAAAATTTCGGATCATGGGAACAAATCAAAAAAATTGAACTTACACCTGATGAATGGAGTATTGATGATGGTCATCTAACTCCTACAATGAAGCTTAAAAGAAAAGTTGTTACTGAAAAGTATAAAGATTTAATTGAAAAAATGTATAATTAGATTTCGATATAAAACTTATCAATTTGATAAGTTTTTTTTAATCATTTTATTATGCATGCATAGTATATTTTATTATATTTGGTATTATGAGTAAAGAAACTTTTGATAGTGCATTAAGATCTACTTGGCAAATGGTAAGTAAAATGTATAATAAAGAAGCAGGAAAATTTGATTCTACTATGGCGACAGGTTTTGCCCTTCTTAGTATTGATCCTGAAGGAACTCCTTCTACAACTTTAGGTCCAAAAATGGGAATGGAGCCAACTAGCCTCTCAAGACTATTAAATAGTATGGAAGAAAGGAAACTTATCTACCGTTCTCAAAATCCTAATGATGGAAGAAGTATACTAGTTCATCTTACACCTTTTGGTATTGACAAAAGAGAAGATTCAAAGCAGGTGGTATTACATTTTAATTCTGAAATAGAAAAAAATTTAAGCCCAAAAAAAATTAAATATTTTTTTGAAACATTAAATTGTATCAAAGCAATTGCCCAAGAATTTGAGCACTTTACTCCAACAATTTTAAAAGCAATTTAATTATGGAAACAACTGAAAAAAATCAATTAAGCGGTGGTTCTTTTATTATTGAAAATGATACTACTAGACAAATCTTTACTCCTGAAGATTTTAGTGAAGAACAGCTTATGATGAAAGCTGCTGTAAAAGAATTTATTGATCGTGAAGTTTGGCCCCATAAAGAAAGATTCGAAAAAAAAGATTACGAACTTACTAAAACCCTCATGGAAAAAGCAGGTGAGCTAGGTTTTCTTGGTATTTCTGTTCCGGAAGAATACGGAGGCTTAGGTATGGGATTTGTTTCTGCAATGCTTGTTTGTGACTATATTTCTGGTGCCACTGGTTCACTTTCTACTGCTTTTGGAGCTCACACAGGTATTGGAATACTTCCCATTACTCTTTATGGAACTGAAGAACAAAAACAAAAATACCTCCCCAAATTAAGTTCTGGCGAGTGGTTTGGATGCTATTGTTTAACTGAACCTGGAGCTGGGTCAGATGCTAATTCTGGTAAAACAAAGGCAATACTTTCTGCAGATGGAAGTCATTATAAAATAACAGGTCAAAAAATGTGGATCTCAAATGCAGGTTTTGCATCACTAATGATTGTATTTGCTAGAATAGAGGATGATAAAAATATAACTGGATTTCTAGTTCCTTATGATCCAAAAAATGGAATAAAATTAGGAGATGAAGAAAATAAACTAGGTATCCATTCGTCTTCTACTCGACAGGTATTTTTTACAGACACTAAAGTTCCTACAGAAAATATTCTAGGTGAAAGAAATGGAGGTTTTAAAATTGCTATGAATGCACTTAATGTTGGAAGAGTAAAATTAGGTGTAGCATGTATTGATGCTCAAAGAAGATTAACCTCTGAATCAGTAAAATATGCTAATGAAAGAATTCAATTCAAAACACCTATTTCACAATTTGGAGCAATTAAAGAAAAAATTGCACGTATGGCTACTTCATGTTATGTTGGTGAATCAGCATGTTATAGAGCAGCAAAGAACATAGAAGATCGAATAGACTATTTTATCTCACAAGGTATGTCTAAACAAGAAGCTGAACTAAAAGGGGTTGAAGATTACGCTGTAGAATGTTCACTTATAAAAGTTGGGGCATCCGAAGATTTGCAAAATTGTTCTGATGAAGGGATTCAAATTTTCGGAGGGATGGGGTTTTCTGCTGATACTCCGATGGAATCAGCATGGAGAGATGCCCGTATAGGTAGAATCTATGAAGGAACTAATGAAATAAACAGAATGCTATCGATTGGGATGCTATTGAAAAAAGGAATGAAAGGTCAAATCGATCTTATGGGTTCTGTAATTAAAGCTGCTAGCGCTTTCGGAGAAAACACAAGTAATCAAATAATTTCTGATAATCATCTCTCGCAAGAAATTAGCATCATCTCTAAATTTAAGAATCTGTTTTTAATACTGTTAGGAAATGTTTTCCAAAAATTTGGAAATGAATTAGAAAAGCAACAACAAATACTATTGTCACTTTCTGATATTTTAATAGAGATATACTTTTCTGAATCGGCTCTATATAGAACACTTAAAAATATTGACAACC
>CEWG01174731.1_pt1 | contig 73634 bp, 66 predicted proteins | sample 361411 | NCBI WGS metagenome assembly CEWG01 (sample SAMEA2622173, study PRJEB7988) | marine metagenome | biome: marine biome (ENVO:00000447); feature: surface water layer (ENVO:00002042); material: "saline water (ENVO:00002010), including plankton (ENVO:xxxxxxxx)" | depth 5 m | reverse complement strand
TTATCCCTCCTTATTAAGTATTTTAGTTTCAATAGTATGGATTGTATTTGGAACTTCAAGACTAAAATTAAATCCTTTCATTGTTCTGCTCTCAGCTTCATTACTTTTAGGCTTTTTATTAAAAATCCCAATAATTGAAATTTTAATACTTATAAAATCAGGATTTTTAAAAATTATTGAAAACATAGGCCTGCTAATAGTTTTTGGAACTATAATAGGCGTTATTTTAGAAAAATCTAATGGCACTATTGTTATAGCTTCCGTTGTTTTAAAATATTTTTCTAGACTTCCTTTACCTTTTGCAGTAAGTATAATTGGATATATTGTTTCTATCCCTGTATTTTGTGATGCTGCTTTTGTAATTCTTTCTCGATTAAATAAAACTTTAGCTAATCAAACAAAAACACCGTTGGTTGGCCTTACAGTTGCTTTATCAACAGGATTATTTGCTCCTCATGTTTTAATTCCTCCAACACCAGGACCTCTAGCTGCTGCATCTAACCTAGATCTAAAAAATATTTTTTTACTTATTGCTGTTGGTTCAATTATTGGATTTGTTCTAATTCTTGTTGGTGCTTTTTTTGGGAACTACCTTTTAAAGAGAAATAAATATGAAGGAAGTGAACCAAACAAAAATATTTTAAATAAGCAAATAGTAAATGATCATCCAAAATTTATTTCTGCTATACTTCCAATTTTACTGCCTATAGGTTTAATGAGTTTAGGGGCATTAGTTAAGTTTATACCTTTTAAAAATTTGTTTTTAGAATTTATAAACCTTTTGACAAGCCCAATTTCAGCTTTGGGTGTAGGACTATTATTTTCTCTTATGCTTCCTAAAACAAAGAATAAATTTTTTGTGATTGAAAGTTTTAAAATTGGAATCAAGCAAGCTCTTCCAATATTGTTAATTACTGGAATGGGAGGTGCACTTGGTAGTATAATTCAAACAATTCCTATAAAAGATTTTGCGTTACATCTTACAGACTTTAACACACTAGGTATACTTATACCATTTGGTATTGCGGCTCTTTTAAAAACTGCTCAAGGATCTTCTACAGTAGCAATTATTACCACTTCTTCTATTTGTTTCCCATTACTTCCATTTTTAGGACTTGAAAGTGATATGGGAAAAGTTTGGACAATAATGTCTTTAGGAGTAGGATCTATGACAGTTTCCCATGCAAATGACTCATACTTTTGGATTGTTTCACAAATGGGTGGTTTAGATGTGAAAACTGCTTATAAGACGCATACTTTGGGAACATTTTTTCAAGGGGTTATTGGTCTTGGAGTAGTGTTTTTTTGTTATTCCCTATGGACTTTTTTAAATTAATATGATGAATATATTAATTCGAGTCTAACTCTTTTGTCAAATTGAAGACTATCTGGATGAGAACCAATTAAAACCGTCCCCAATGGATTTAAAGTTGATGCTAAAGGATATCTAATCTCTTGATCCTCGTCTTGATTAATGGCACTTATAACAGAAGGTGTGTCAATATTCGCTGTAACGGTCATCCCTAAATCATAGTTTAGAGAATCATTTCTTATGATATTTGAAATATGATTTGTTATATTAAATTTATATTTTGATGGGTTACCATTTTCGTCAAGTTCCAATTTCCCTCCAAAAACCGCTTTATTCGCATTAGTTCCAAAATTTGAGGTTGATCCATCACTAAAATAATCTATCATTGGTGCTCCATTATTTAAATTAAATAAATAGAGTCTTTGAGCATTATATTGTTCAATAGGGGTTTCAGGATCAACATGAAAAATCAAATTAGCTTGATTTACTAATAAGTTTTCATCTCTTATGGAATTAAGTTGTTCATTCACATTTGGATCTACATTGGAAAAGAGTCTTATCTTTCCATGTAATCTGCTACTCTGGACAAAAAGTTTATCTGTTGGTATGTTGTTTTTAGAATCTGCTATACGCTTATTTATAGATGATTCAAAAATTTCATTATTTAATACATTCAAAAAAGCACCTCCTAGACTAATTGAAAAATTTCTTTCTAAAATTTCAATAGTGTCATCAGTTAAATCTTCTAATGTTCCTTGAGTATTATTATCTTTAAACTCATAAGATATCTTTATTTCTGCGTTTTGAATATCCAAAAGCATATAAAGATCATCTGAAAAATTTTCACCCCTAATTATAAGTCCTCTCATATCTTTCTGATATGATATTTCACTCAATAATGACTCCGTGCCTTCAAGATCAATTAATTTTTCTTGAAAAAAATTTGGGTCAAGAGGAATCCTAAGACGGGGTGTTAATCTATTTTCAACTTGTGTAGTCTCATCAATATCCGGTGTGTCAGGATCATCCTCATTATAATAAAAACGTATTTCATCGAAATTTAGTTTAATTCTTCCGTCAAAAAGTGTGGCACCTACAAAACCCTCACTGTAATAATCTCTATTTGAATAATAAATTTGAGAAGATTGAAAATTTGTTAATGGATCATAGTCATTTAGATAATATGTAAGTTCGTGAACTTGAAGTGTGAATTCAGAATTTCTATTCCCATAGATTGAATCAATATCGTAAACACTGTTTTCACTATCATAAGCAGAATTGTCGTTATCATTATGGTCTAATATTCCATCTCCATCACTATCAGAACTCAATGGATTAAGGCCTGATTGGAATTCGACGATGTCGGTAAGTTCATCTCCATCAGAATTACTTGCAGGGTCATTAGGATCTTCATCTAAAGAATCTATAACACCATCATTATCAGAATCATTAGTATTTGAAAAAAAAGGGATTTCTAAAAACACTTCTTTTACCTTTTCTTCTTCATCAATTATGTCAGGGTTACTTCCATCACTTTGGTTTTCGAAGTTTTGTTTTAAATTTCCAAAAAATAAATCAGGCCTTATTGCAATTTGTGTTACAATACTTGCTTCTGATTTTCCGAATACAGGATGGTTTATCATTCCTAATTGAGCCAATGGCTGAACATTTGTTTGTACTTGATTTATACTTTCTTGAAAAGTAAAAGCTGGAATGTTTTTAGTCTTTGTTCTTAAAGTTTGATCTACAAAAATATCCATGCCTACAGGATGATAATCTTTATTACAAGAGATAATTATGATAGCAATTAGAAAACTAACAAAAAAATACAGAAAGTGATTTTTCAAAAGTTTATTATTAAATCTTTGTTGAATAAAAATCAATAATTGATTCTTGATCTTCGGTCCCCGATAATTCAATATTTGGCTTATTGCTGTCTTTTACTTTATTTTTAACCTCCTCGGGTATCTCACTTGAAGCTAATATTGTTCCATCAGAATAATAGGAAGCTATATTACATAAAGAATTGTACGTAGCATTTTTAAGATCAATAATATCTGCTTCATCAATATTGTCAAAAGTTACTTTATCATGTATTTTTTTGGAGATAACTCCATTAAAATCCTGTTTATAAATAGAACTTACAATTTTGCTTTCTGCAAATAAAGGTTCATCTGCGTAATATGTTTTAAGATACAACGGAAACAAAGAGGTAAACCAGCCATGAAGATGTATTATATCAGGTGACCAATTCAATTTTTTTACTGTCTCAATTACACCTTTAGTAAAAAAAATCATTCGCTCGTCATTATCTTTAAATATTTTCCCTTTGTCATCGTGTAAAATAGCCCTTCTTTTAAAATAATCTTCATTGTCAATGAAATAAACTTGCATACGCTCTTTAGGTATTGAAGCCACCTTAATTATTAGTGGCATATCCATATCATTTATAGCTAAATTCATGCCTGAGAGCCTTATAACTTCATGTAATTGGTGTCTTCTTTCGTTGATTAGTCCATATCTTGGCATAAAAATTCGAGTTTGCCCTCCTTTTTCATTAACTGTTTTAGGAATTTGAAATGATTTAACAGCTTGTTCAGTTTGAGGCAAATAAGGTACTACCTCAGAAGAAATTATTAATACTTTCTTGTTTCTCATATTTTAACTTTTCTAAGAAAAAGTCACGCAAAAATACAAAATAAATAGACATATTTTTAAAAACAAACTACTTTAGAGGCGTTAAATAATTGCTAAATGTTAGTTTTTAAAACCTCATTAAAGCTTAAAAAATTTCTTAATTCAAAAGGAGTAAGTGTCGGGCTTATTCCTACTATGGGTGCTCTTCACACCGGTCATCTATCACTAGTTGAGAGAGCATTTGAAGAAAATGATTATGTAGTTATAAGTATATATATCAACCCTACTCAATTTAATAACTTATCTGATTTCAAAAACTACCCTCAAAATCAAAAAAAAGATATATCCTTATTGAAGCCGTTTAGTAAAAAAATAATTGTTTATATCCCTGAAAATAAAGAAATATACCCTGATGGTATCAAAAGCAATTCTTACGATTTTGGTTCGCTTGACCAACATATGGAAGGTAAATTTCGAGACAACCATTTTAATGGAGTTGCTACTGTTGTAGAAGCTTTATTTAAAAACACAACACCTAATAAAGCCTATTTTGGGGAGAAAGACTTTCAACAATTTAAAATAATTAAATCCTTAGTGGAACAAAAAAGAATTAATACTAAGTTAATTCTATGCCCAATTGTAAGGGAAAAAAACGGATTAGCATTAAGCTCTAGAAATAAACATTTAAACTCTTCTCAAAAAAAACTAGCTTCTTCAATACATTTTACTCTCAAAAAAATTAAAAGAATTTATGATCAATACGATGTAAATGAATTGGAAAAAATTTTTATTGATAAAATTGAAGATTCAAAACAGCTGAAAGTAGAGTATTTTTGTATAGCATCTGAAAACGATTTGATTCCTATAAAAAATATAGTTAATAATAAAAATTTCAGAGTTTTTGTTGCTGTTTATGTTGGTCAAACAAGACTAATTGATAACATTAAATTATATTAATAAATTACATTTGCACAAATGTTGATTGAAGTACTCAAATCTAAAATACATCGGGTTAAAGTAACAGATGCTGATCTTAACTACATAGGTAGTATAACATTAGATAAAAAACTTATAAATGCTGCTAATATTGTTATTGGAGAAAAAGTTCAAGTTGTAAATATTAATAATGGCGAGCGATTGGAAACTTACGTTATTGAAGGCAGAGAAAATAGTGGTGATGTTACTTTAAACGGACCTGCTGCAAGAAAAGTCCAAAAAGGAGACTCAATAATTATTATAAGCTATGCTCAAATGAGCGTAGAAGAAGCCCAAAACTTCAAACCAGTTGTTGTTTTTCCAAATGAAGAAACAAATAAATTATCTTAGAAATTGAAAAAAATAAATTCTTTTCTAAAAATATTTTTACCTCTTTTTATTGGAATTATTTTTATCTATTTAACCTATAACTCGACAAGTTATGAAGAAAGAAAACTTATTTTTTACAACATTAAAAATGCAAATTACAGCTTTGTAATATTATCAATTCTTCTTGGTTTTTTAAGTCATCTTTCAAGAGCATATCGTTGGAAATTTTTACTTGCTCCAATGGGGTATAGTCCAAAATATGTGAATTTAAGTTCAGCTGTAATGATTTCATATTTTGCAAATTTAGGTGTTCCTCGATCAGGAGAGATTTTAAGAGCGACAACCTTAAGTACATATGAGAAGATTCCATTTGAAAATGCTTTTGGAACAATTGTTACTGAACGTGTAATTGATCTTTTAATACTAATTTGTTTTGTTTTACTCGCTTTATTTATTCAGTATGATTTGATACTGAACATCATCAATGAAAAAAAAATTTCCTTTGCAACAATTTTAACTACAATATCTGTATTTATAATTTTCTTTATGATTGTTGGTTTTTTTTTTAAAAAAATCAATAATCGAATAACAATTAGAATAAAAAAAATTTTCAAAGGTTTAGTTAAAGGGATTTTAACAATAAAATCTATCGAAAATAAAAGTGCCTTTATCTTTCACACCATTTTTATCTGGGTAATGTATTTTGCTATGTTTTATGTGATAAAATGGAGTCTTCCTGAAACTACTATTCTTGGATTTGACTCTTTACTTCCTGCATTTGTTGTGGGTGGACTAACTATTTCCACTACAAATGGTGGGATTGGGATTTATCCATTTTCAGTTGCTATGATTCTAACTTCATTCAACATTTCAAATGAGTCAGGTCTTTCATTTGGATGGATAATTTGGACATCACAGACAATAATGATTACAGTTTTTGGAAGCCTCTCTTTTTTTATATTACCTTTAGTAAACTCCAAAAAATAAGAAAGAATTTTTTCTTATGGGAAAAATAAAAAAAGTCTTTTTTTGTCAAATTTGTGGGACTCAACACACCCAGTGGCAGGGTCAATGCAATGGTTGTAAAGAATGGAATACAATAGTTGAAGAAATTATTTCCAAAGAAACCAATGAGTTGTGGAAAAAAGATATTAACCCCTCTAAAACATCACCAATTCAAATAAATGACATAAATGTTGATCTTATTCCTAGGTTTAAATCTGGTGATAAAGAATTAGATACTGTTCTTGGTGGTGGTTTAGTTCCAGGATCTGTTACTCTTTTAGGAGGTGAGCCAGGTATAGGAAAATCTACATTACTTCTACAACTCGCTCTTAGAATTAAGAAAAAAGTTTTATACATTTCTGGAGAGGAAAGTCAACATCAGATCAAATTACGTGCTAACAGGATAGGATTTAGAAATGAAAATTGTTTTATTCTTAGTGAAACTGAAATACAAAAAATATTTCATCAATTACAAGACTTTAATCCGCATATCCTAATTATTGATTCAATACAAACATTACATAGTAATAAGATTGAAAGTGGTTCAGGTAGTGTTTCTCAAATTAAGGCATCCACAACTGAATTAATCCACTATGCAAAAAAAACGAATGTCCCAGTAATTTTGGTTGGCCATATTACAAAGGATGGAGCAATTGCAGGTCCTAAAATACTTGAGCATATGGTTGATACAGTCCTCCAATTTGAGGGAGATCGCAATTATATCTACAGGATTTTAAGAGCAAAAAAAAATCGTTACGGTGCGACGTCTGAAATTGGAATATATGAGATGATAGCTAATGGATTAAAACAAGTTTTAAATCCTAGTAAAATACTTATATCTGAAAAAGACAATAAACTAAGTGGCCACGCGATAGCTGCTATAATTGAAGGGATAAGACCACTAATGATTGAGGTGCAAGCCCTTGTAAGTACTGCAGTTTACGGAACACCACAAAGAAGTAGTACTGGATTTAATGCAAAAAGATTAAATATGCTTCTCGCAGTTTTGGAAAAAAGAGCTGGATTTTCGTTAAATACAAAAGATGTATTTATTAATATAACAGGGGGAATGAGTGTAGAAGACCCCGCATTAGATTTAGCTGTAATTGCAGCTATTTTATCAAGCTATAATGATATATCTATCTCAGAAAAATTCTGTTTTGCAGCTGAAATTGGTTTGTCTGGAGAAATTCGCCCTATTCCAAAAGCTGAACAACGTATACAGGAGGCAAAGAAACTTGGATTTAAAAATCTAGTTATTTCAAAGTATAGCAAAATCAATGGTGTTCAAAATTCAATCAAAATCAAATATTTATCCAACGTTGAGAGTCTAGTTAAATTTCTTTTCTAAAATTAATCTTTAGAAAAAAGAGTTTATCTTAGAGAGCACTAATATTCTTTACTATGAAAGAAATTATATCTCAATTCATCTCAGAGGTAAATGCCAGAAATCAAAATGAACCAGAATTTATGCAGGCTGTCACTGAGGTTGCTGAAAATGTAATCCCATATATAGTTAAAAATGACATTTATTATGGCCAAAATATTTTATTGAGAATTGCAGAACCCGAGAGAGTTGTTTCATTTAGAGTTGCTTGGATTGATGATAATGAAGAAATACAAGTTAATAGAGGTTATAGAATTGAAATGAATTCAGCTATTGGTCCATATAAAGGCGGATTAAGATTTCATCCGAGTGTGAATTTAAGTGTCTTGAAATTTTTAGCTTTTGAACAAACTTTTAAAAATAGTCTTACAACCTTACCTATGGGTGGGGGTAAAGGAGGTTCCGATTTTAACCCTAAGGGAAAATCCGATACAGAAATTATGCGTTTTTGTCAAAGTTTTATGACTGAGCTATTTAGACATATAGGCCCCAATCGTGACATACCTGCAGGAGATATAGGTGTTGGCAGTAGAGAAATTGGATACCTTTTTGGTCAATATAAACGTCTAAAAAATGAATTTACTGGTGTTCTTACAGGTAAAGGAGTAAGTTGGGGAGGGTCGTTAATTAGGCCTGAAGCTACTGGTTACGGAGTAGTTTACTTTACTCAAGAAATGCTTCTTCATTCAAATGAAAGCATGGAAAATAAAAAAGTTAATATTTCAGGTTCAGGTAATGTAGCTCAGTACGCTGCTGAAAAATGTTTACAATTAGGAGCTATTATCAACACGCTTTCAGATTCCTCAGGATTTTTATATGATCCAGATGGTATAGATTCAGAAAAACTTAAATATATAATGGAACTAAAAAATATCAAAAGGGGTAGGATTAGCGAGTATGTTAATATATATCCAAACTCTAGCTTCCATAAAGATAAAAGCCCTTGGGAAATACCATGTGATATAGCTCTTCCATGTGCTACTCAAAATGAATTAGGAAAATCAGATGCTGAAATTTTGCTAAAAAATGGTTGTATATGTGTGGGTGAAGGTGCCAATATGCCAAGTACACCCGAAGCTATTGAAGTTTTTATAAAAAATAAAATCCTATTTGCCCCTGGAAAAGCTTCAAATGCTGGAGGTGTTGCGGTATCTGGTTTAGAAATGGCTCAAAACTCATTACGTTACAGTTGGACTAGAGAAGAAGTTGATCAAAGATTACAATCTATCATGAAAGATATTCATAAATCCTGCCTTTCCTATGGAGCTGAAAATGAATTTGTAAATTATGTCAAGGGTGCAAATATTGCTGGTTTTGTTAAAGTTGCTGATGCAATGCTTGCTCAGGGTGTAGTTTAAAAATTTTGACAACAAATTCTAATCATACTGTAAATGCAATAACTTTAAGGTATCTTAAATATGGAGATTCAAGTCTTATAGTATCTTGCTATACTCTGCAATATGGTTTACAATCTTACATGCTCAAAGGAGTTTTATCAAAAGGCCAAAAAAAAATTCCAAGATCCTTTTTTGAGCCCTTAACAATTTTAGAACTACAAGCCACAGAGAATCCAGAGAATCGCCTTGGCTTTATAAAAGAAGCTAAAGTAGGATATCCATTTAAGTCTATTCCTTATGATTTAAATAAAAAATCATTAGTTTTTTTTCTCTCTGAAATTATTTATCAAGTTGTTCGTGAAGAGCAGAGTTCAAATCTATTGTTGTATAATTACATTTATGAAAAAATAATTTGGCTTGATAAAAATCAAAATGTAGGGATATTTCATATTAAGATGATGTTGGACTTGACTAAGTACATAGGTTTTTATCCAAATATTTCAAATCAAAAAGCTCCTTATTTTGATTTAGAATCAGGGTGTATGGCTTTAATCAAACCAGAGGATAATTATATTAAAGATCCCATAAAGACATATTGGTTAAAGATTTTAGGCATAGAATTTGATGAAATTTTAGAAATCCAAATAACAAAAAAATATAAGTTAGATATACTTAATTCAGTTATAAGGTATTTCGAACTGCATTTACAACAGTTTAAACCTCCAAAGTCAAAGAAAGTATTAAATGAAATATTTAAAACAATTTAGTTCATTTTTATTATTCTTTATTTCTTATTCAATTTTTGGTCAAGAAATTGTTGTGATTGATGTAATTTCTCAATTCCCATTGGAAGGGGTTGCCATTTACAATAAAGCAAAAAATATATCTACAATAACAAACAAAGACGGGAAAGCTGATCTTTCTTTGTTTTCTGAAGGGGATTTAATAAATATTCAATTTATTGGTTTTGAAAAACGAATCATAAAAATTAGTTCGAAAGAATTATCCAGTAATTTCAAATTAGGATTGAAACCTAAAGATCAAAGTTTAGAGGAAGTTATACTCTCAGTTGCAAGAAATCCCTCAAAAAGAAAACAAATAGCAGAAAAAGTAAATATAATATCATCTGAAGATATTATTACTCAGCGCCCATCATCTGGCGCTGATTTGGTAGGTTTAAGTCCAGGTGTTCGCATTCAAAAATCTCAGGGCGGAGGTGGAAGTCCAGTAATTAGAGGATTTGAAGCGAATCGTATACTTCTTGTTATTGATGGAATAAGACTTAATAACGCCATTTATAGGAGTGGTCACCTTCAAAATGCTATAACAATACATCCAAATACAATTGAAAGAGTAGAAGTTGTTTTCGGTTCATCTTCTGTTGGATATGGTTCAGATGCCTTAGGAGGTGTGATCCATTATTATACTCGTTCTCCTCTAATTAATAGCGAAGAAAAAATTAAAACACAAGTCTCTAGCGATTTTTCATCTGCTAACCAAGCTATAATAAACTCTATTTCAACAGAATTAAGTTTTGAAAAATGGGCAAGTTTAACAAGTATTAATTTCTCCAATTTTGGAGATGTTAAAATAGGTAGTAACAGAAGACATGGATATCCAGAATGGGGTTTAACACCTTTTTATTCATTAAATAGCAGAAATAATTATAGCTCAATTCCTTCTATAAATGAAAATCCTTTAATACAAAAAAACACAGGTTATAATCAAATTGACTTTCTTCAAAAATTTTTAATTCAATTAGGATTAAAAAGCCAATTAGGATTAAATTTTCAATATTCAAATTCTTCAGATATATCTAGATATGACAAATTAATTGAAGAAAATAATGGGATATTACGTTATGCAGAATGGTTTTATGGGCCGCAAAAACGTTTTTTATTTTCACCACAATTAAAAGTATTTCCCAAAAAAAAATTTTTAAACTCTGGCAAAATAATTTTTGCATTCCAAAACCTAAAAGAATCTAGAAACTTCAGGCCATTTAATAGTTTAACAAGAAATACTCAAAGAGAAAAAGTTAGCGCTCTTAGTCTTAATAGTGACTTTGAGTTTAAACTTAATGAAAAACATTCTTTTTCGTACGGTTTTGAGGGTGTTTATAATGACATAAGTTCTTTTGCTTTTAAAAACGATTTAATTTTAGAACAGAATCTAATAATTGGTTTATCACCAATTCTTCCTATACCTACTAGATATCCTAGTAATGGTAGTTCATATGGGACACTAGCTGCTTATACGAATTGGATATGGGATTATAGTCAAAAATTAACAATTAATGCTGGATTAAGAATTACAAATACTTTTTTAAGAGGCAAATGGAAAGAATATTACAATGTTAATGCATTATTATCATCAGTAGATTTAAAAAATGAAGCTCTTACTGGAACATTAGCTATAACGTATAGACCAACAAAAAAAACACAATTTAATGTTATACTCTCAAATGGTTTTAGAAGTCCAAATATTGATGATGTTGGAAAGATAAGAGAAAATAAAGGACAACTCATTGTTCCCAATCCAATGCTTTATCCAGAATATGCATATAATTTCGAATTAGGACTTACTAGATATTTTAAAAAACCTAATAACTATTTTTCAATACGAGGATATTCAACACTTATATCTAGACATATTGGCAGAGACTTTTACACCATTTTTGCAGACAAAACAACTCCAAATGAAAAAACAATAATTTATGGTGGACAAGAAGTAATTACATTTTCAAATAATAATTTAGGTGATAGATATATTTTAGGGACCTCTTTTGACGGCAATATCAACTTCACTAAAAATATTTCTTTAAAAGGTAATATAAATATAATTGAAGCATTAAAAAATAAACAATATGGGCCACTCCCTTCCATATCACCAGTTTTTGGTAATTCTGAATTGACTTTTAAAAAAGAATCATGGTTTGCAAGTCTTAGATATCAATTTAGCGGGAAAAAAAATCCTGAAGATTATAGCTTGGGGGGAGAGGATGGCTTAGACGAAACCCCAGTAATTTCATATGTTGAGAATATTTATGCTGGCACACCTAAGTGGTCTGAACTGTCTTTATTAACTCAATATCAGTGGAGTAAAAAAATATATGTTCGTTTTGGAATTGATAATATTTTTGATATACATTACAGAAATTTCGGATCTGGGATTTCTTCTCCAGGAAGAAATTTTAAGTTTGGAATAAATGTTCAACTATAATTGAAACATTTCAGCTTAAAGAAGCAAGTTGTCATACTTAAATTATTTGATTGAAATTAATTATTTTCGCACATAAATTAAGAAAAAGAGGGTGAAATTTAATGAATATAATGGTCTTGACTTACCGAAGATAGCATCTAAGATTCTTGATGATTGGAAGCTAAATGACACCTTTAATAAAAGTATTAAAAATAAAGAAGGTAATCCTTCCTTTGTGTTTTATGAGGGACCGCCTTCAGCTAACGGTATGCCTGGCATTCATCATGTTATGGCTAGGACAATTAAAGATATTTTTTGTAGATATAAGACGCAGAAAGGATATCAAGTCTTTAGAAAAGCAGGGTGGGATACCCATGGTCTTCCCGTTGAGTTAGGGGTTGAGAAAGAGTTAGGAATTACAAAAGATGATATCGGTAAAAGTATTTCTGTTGAAAAATATAATTCTGCTTGTAAAAAAGCAGTAATGAAATACACTGATATTTGGAATGATTTAACTGAAAGGATTGGGTATTGGGTTGATTTAGAATCTCCTTACATAACCTATACTCCAAAATATATGGAAAGTGTATGGTGGTTATTAAAACAAATTTACGATAAAGGATTACTGTACAAAGGGTATACAATACAACCCTACTCACCAATGGCTGGTACGGGGTTAAGCTCTCATGAACTGAATCAACCTGGAACATATCAAGATGTAACTGATACTTCTATAACTGCCCAGTTCAAAACTATTTCAGAGAGTTTACCTAGTAATCTTAAAGGTGAAATTCCTCTTTATATTTTAGCTTGGACAACAACTCCGTGGACACTACCATCTAATACAGCTTTAACAGTAGGTTTGGAAATAGACTATGTTGTAGTTAGAACCTTCAATCAATATACATTTGAGCCCATTAGAGTTTTAATAGCTGAAAATTTAATTTCTAAACAATTTGGAAAAAATTTCAAAATCTCAGACTCGCTAAAAAACTACAAGTCAGGAGATAAAATCATACCATATATTATAGAGATAAAAATAAAAGGTTCTAGCTTATTAGATATTAGATATGAACAAATCTGGAATGAATCACCACTCCCACTAGAAAAACCAGAAAATGCCTTTAGAGTAATTTCAAGTGACTTTGTTACTACCGATGATGGAACAGGTATTGTTCATACAGCACCCACTTTTGGAGCTGAAGATGCCAAAGCAGCAAAAGAAGCAATACCAGAAGTACCCCCTCTTTTGATCTTAGACGAAAATAATAATAAAGTCCCATTGGTTGATTTACAGGGTCGTTTTAGAAAAGAAGTAGGTAAATTAGGTGGTCGATTTGTAAAAAACGAATATTATCCTGATGATAAAATTCCTGATAAATCAATAGATGTAGAAATTGCAATACAATTAAAAAAAGAAAACAAAGCGTTTAAAGTCGAAAAATATGTTCATTCATATCCTAATTGTTGGAGAACTGACAAACCAATCTTATATTATCCTTTAGATTCCTGGTTCATAAAAATCACAAAAGTTCGTGACAAAATGAGTTCACTAAACAAAAAAATAAATTGGAAGCCTAAATCAACAGGTGAAGGACGATTTGGGAATTGGCTATCAAATGCAAATGATTGGAATCTTTCGCGTTCAAGATTTTGGGGAGTTCCCCTACCAGTTTGGAGAACTGAAGATGGAAAAGAGATAAAAGTGATAGGATCAATAGCTGAATTAAATGAGTGTATTGAAGTTTCCTTAAAAAATGGATTAATGAAACAACATCCTTTTGAAGGCTTTAAAAATGAAGATTATTCAGATTCAAACTATAACTTGGTTGATCTTCATAAAAATATTGTAGATAAAATTATTTTAACAAGCTCAAAAGGAAAAGCAATGACTCGTGAATCAGACTTAATTGATGTTTGGTTTGATTCAGGAGCAATGCCTTACGCACAATGGCACTACCCTTTTGAAAATAAAAATCTTATTGATAATGGTGATCGTTTCCCAGCAGACTATATAGCTGAAGGTGTTGATCAAACTCGCGGATGGTTTTATACTTTACACGCAATAGGAACTCTTGTTTTTGAAAAGGAAGCATACAAAAATGTTATCTCCAACGGGCTAGTTCTTGATAAAACTGGACAAAAGATGTCAAAAAGACTAGATAACGCAATTGATCCTTTTGAAACATTAGATAGATTTGGACCAGACGCCACTAGATGGTATATGATTTCAAATTCAAATCCTTGGGATAATTTGAAATTTGATATCGATGGAATTGCAGAGGTTCAGAGAAAATTTTTTGGTACACTATACAATACATATTCATTTTTCAGCCTTTATGCTAATATTGATAATTTTGACCCAAAAAAAGAAGACTTAATCCCTTATCAAAAAAGAACAGAGCTAGATAAGTGGATTATTTCAGAACTAAATAGTTTGATTCTAGAAGTCGATAGAAGTTATGAAAATTATGAACCAACAAAATCTTGTCGAGCTATTTCTGATTTTGTACAAGAAAAACTTAGTAACTGGTATGTTAGATTAAGTAGACGTCGCTTTTGGAAAGGAGAATATGGAGAAGACAAAATTGCTGCATACCAAACCCTTCGTGAGTGTTTAATTACAGTATCGAAATTAGGTGCTTCTATCGCACCTTTTTACATGGACCACTTATATAAGGATTTAATAATTGACAAAAGTTCTTCAGTTCATTTAACTGATTTCCCAAAAGTTAATCATGAATTAATAGATACAGAATTAGAAGCTCAAATAAATACTGCTAGAAACCTGACCTCCCTTGCTCTTTCTTTGAGAAAGAAAGAACAAATAAAAGTAAGACAGCCTTTAAAAAAGTTAATAATACCAACTAAAAATCAGTCAGAAAGAAAATTGATTAAGAATGTAGTTGAACAATTAAAAAGTGAAGTTAACATAAAAGAAATTGAACTTTTGGATGATGAAAATCAGTTATTAGTTAAGGATATAAGACCAAATTTTAAAAAACTTGGCCCTCGTTTCGGGAAAAATCTAAAGTCAATTGTCAATATGATTTCAGAACTAAATTCAGATCAAATTGATGAAATAGAAGAAAAAGGTGAACTTAACATCAAACTAAATGAAAAAAATATTACTTTAGGCAGCTTTGAAGTTGAAATTTTTTATAAGGATATTGAAGGTTGGCAGGTAGCGAAAGGTGGTGGCATGACTGTAGCTTTAGATATCACTTTAAACCCAAAATTAATTAATGAAGGGATAGCAAGAGAATTAGTAAACAGAATACAGAATTATAGAAAAGATGCTGGGTTTAAAGTAATTGATAAAATTGATATTTACCTAAAAAGTGAACAAAAATTAGAAAAAGCAGTTGAAGAAAATTTCGACTATATTTTATCCGAAACACTAGCCGATTCAATTCACTTTAAATCTGAAATTATTGATGGATCACCTATTGAATTTGACAATATTAAAACTGATATTTTTATTAAAAAACTAACCTAATGAGCCAAAAAACTAGATATACAGATGTTGAGCTCCAAGAGTTCAAATCTTTAATTGAAGAAAAAATTGTAAAAGCCAAATCAGATCTTGATTTGCTAAAAAGTGCTTATATGAATGATGGTAATAATGGTACTGAAGACACTGCTCCAACATTTAAGGCATTTGAAGAAGGTTCTGAAACCATGTCAAAAGAAGCGAATACACAACTTGCCATTAGACAGGAAAAATTTATTCGTGACTTAAAAAACGCTTTAATTCGAATAGAAAACAAAACTTACGGTATCTGCAGAGTTACAGGAAAACTAATTAATAAAAAACGTTTATTTTTAGTGCCTCATGCAACTTTAAGTATTGAAGCTAAAAACTTGCAAAAATAATTTTAACACAAGATTCTGAATACAAAAAAAACATATTTTACTTTTTTTTGGGCAATCATAATTATTCTATCATTATTAACCGTAGATCAAGGATCAAAGTTTTATATAAAATTAAATTATCCTCTTTCAAATTTTGGATCACCTGCAATAATTGATTGGGGATTTTTTAAATTACTTTTTGTTGAAAATAAAGGAATGGCTATGGGAGCCAAACTCAACGATTTCTTGCCTTTTATTTCAGATAATACAGCAAAACTTATACTAACACTATTTCGTTTGATAGCTATAGTTGGATTAGGGTATTGGTTATGGAATTCAATAAAAAAACAAACTCACCCTTTATTAAACTGGGCTTTGACATTGATTTTTGCAGGTGCAATAGGAAATATAATTGATTCCGTTTTCTATGGTGTTATTTTTTCTGATAGTTATGGTAAAATTGCAGAAATTTTTCCTGAAAAAGGTTATGCTCCACTATTTTATGGTCATGTTGTTGATATGCTTCAGTTCCCTTTAGTCGAGTGGAAATGGCCTAGTTGGATTCCATGGATAGGAGGTGAAAAATATTTATTTTTTCAATATATTTTCAATATAGCTGACACAGCGATTAGCACTGGAGTTGGAATATTAATTGTTTTTAATAAAAGAGTTTTTCCAAAATCAAATTAAATTTAAAACACCTTTATACCCATTGGAGTTACACAATAATCAAGAATCAAATCATTTGAATTAACCCCTTCTATTTTATTTATGGCTTCAAAAAAAGAAAGCCCAATTTTCAATATACTTGGCTTACAAGAAGTTAAAAGCTGGTCATAATAACCTTTCCCATATCCCACTCGATTCCCCTTTTTATCAAATATCAATAAAGGAATAAATACTACATCTATTTGTTTTGGATTTAAAACAAGTCCTTTTTCTGGTTCTGGAATTCCCCAATTATTTATTTGTAGTTTAGTGTTATCCGTTAACAAAATACTCTCTAATCTTGTTCCCTTTATTTTTGGAACTATAATTTGTTTATCTCTACCTTGTAATAATGTTAATATTAAAGTAGTATCAATCTCTGCTTTCCTTTTAATAGGAAGAAATAAGTGAAAATAGTCTTTCTCCCAAATTGGTAATTTTAAACAGTGATTTGTTATTTCAAAACTTTTCTTTTCGTGAGTTTTATCTGGGAGTGAGATCCTTTTATTTAAAAAAAAGTTCCTTAAGGCTTTTTTTGAATTTTCGGATTTCATTAATTAGTTCTTGTGTTAATTACAATACCCAAAGAAAATCAATATTTTCGTTTTGTGAAATCAGATGCATTAGAAATTCAACTAAAAAGCCTTCCAGAGGTTTCTGGAGTTTATCAGTATTATGATAGACAAAACAAGATAATCTATATTGGTAAAGCAAAAAATCTAAAAAAAAGAGTAGCTTCTTATTTCAATAAATCATTTGATAACCATAAGACAAAAGTTCTTGTTAAAAATATAAATAGAATTGAACACGTGGTTGTAGAGTCAGAAATGGATGCTTTACTTCTAGAAAATAATTTAATTAAAAAATATAAACCTAGATACAATATACTTTTAAAGGATGACAAAACATATCCCTGGATTTGTATTAAAAACGAACCGTTTCCAAGAGTTTTTTTCACCAGAAAATTAATTAAAGATAAATCCGAATACTATGGGCCTTTTACTAGTTTGAAAACAGTTCGTTCTTTATTTAACTTAATAAAAAGTTTATATCCTTTGAGAAGTTGTAATTATGACTTAAGAGATGAAAAAATAAAGTTAAATAACTATAAAGTTTGTCTAGAATACCACATTGGAAATTGTTTAGCCCCATGTATAGGTGAAGTTGACATTGAATCTTACAAAAAAAATATAGATTCTATTCGACAAATTTTAAAAGGTAATTTTAAAGAAGCACTCCTCTCTTTTGAAAAAAAAATGAAATTCTATGCACAAAAAATGGAATTTGAAAAAGCTCAATGGATAAAAGATAAAATTAAAGATCTTAAAAATTTTCAATCCAAATCAACAATAGTTAATCAGAAAATTAATAATGTAGATGTGTTTTCAATTTTTTCAGATGAAAGTTATGGATATATTAATTATCTACAAGTATCATATGGAGCTATTGTTCGTTCACATACAGTAGAAATAAAGAAAAAATTAGATGAAAGTAACTCCAAACTATTACAACTAGGAATTATAGAAATTAGACAGCTATTTTCCAGTAATTCGAAAATTATTTTTCTTTCAGACAGAGTTTCCTTAGGTAAAGAGCTCAAAGTATTTGTCCCCCAAAGAGGAGACAAAAGAAAACTAGTGGATTTATCACTTAGAAATGCTAAATATTTTAGAATGGAGAAATTCAAGCAAATGAAAATTGTAGATCCAGACCGTCATATAAAAAGGATAATGAGTCAGATGAAAAATGATTTAAGACTTCCTAATGAACCTTTCCATATTGAATGTTTTGATAATTCAAATACCCAGGGATATAACCCTGTTGCTGCTTGTGTAGTTTTTAAAAATGGTAAACCAAGTAAAAAAGAATATAGACATTATAACATAAAAACCGTAAATGGGCCAAACGACTTTGCATCAATGGAAGAAGTTATATTTAGACGTTATAAACGTCTTCTAGAAGAAGATTCCCCTCTACCTCAACTTATTGTAATTGACGGAGGTAAAGGGCAACTATCATCAGCTTTAAAAAGTTTAGATATTTTAGGGCTAAGAGGAAAAATCTCAATTTTAGGTATTGCTAAACGTTTGGAAGAGATATATTTCCCAAATGATACTATCCCTTTATATTTGGATAAAAAATCTGAAACCTTAAGAATACTAAAAAGAGCAAGAGATGAGGCGCATCGCTTTGGAATAACTTTTCATAAGAAAAAACGAAGTAAAAAAAGCCTAAATTCTCTACTTGATAGTGTCCCCGGAATTGGTCCCGCAACAAGGGATAAACTTTTAAGTAATTTAAAATCATTTAAACGAATAAAAGCCGCATCAGAAAATGAAATTAAATTAATCCTTGGTGATGATAAAGGGAAAAAAATATTTGAGGAATTGAAAAATTACTAATCATTAATTAAATATTTATTTTATCCCTTAGGATAGGGTTTTACTATATTTGCTTTAATATGAAACGTTTAATTATTTGTGTTTTTTTGATAATTCAATTGGGCTATACTCAAAAAAAATCAGATTCAATACCATCAAACAACATAAATACTTTTCAAGAAGGTGAATGGTTTCAATTAAGACTTCATTATGGCCCATTTAATGCAAGTTATGCTACATTATCATTAGAAAGAGATACAATTAAAGGAAAGCCTGTATTTCATGCAAAAGGTTTTGGTGAGACTACAGGAATTGCACGTTGGTTTTTTAAGGTTGAAGATTATTACGAAAGTTACTTTGATGAAAAAATTATTTATCCCTATAAATTTATTCGTGATATTAATGAAGGGGGTTATACAAAAGATGTCGAAATTGAATTTGATCACCAAAATGGAACTGCTTTGGTGAATAATAAAAAAAAAGGAGAGATAAATGAATTTTCTGTAGAGAGTGGAGTTCAAGATTTAATTTCATCTTTTTATTATTTAAGAAATTTTTTTCCAAAAGATAAATTGAAAAAAAATGAAAGTTTTAATATCAATATGTTTTTTGATAACGAAAACTATTTATTTAAATTAAAGTATCTGGGAAATGAAGTTATAAACTCAAAGTTTGGAAAAATAAATTGTTTGAAGTTTCGTCCTATCGTTCAATCTGGTAGAGTTTTTGAAGAACAAGAAAGCGTTACTTTATGGGTTTCAAACGATAACAATCGTCTGCCGATAAGATTACAAGCTGATATTTTAGTTGGGTCAATAAAAGCTGATCTAGAGAATTTTAAGAATTTAAAACATCCCTTTAAAATCATTGTAGAATAGTTAAAAAAAAAATATATTTTTTTTTTAGGTGCCAATTAAAAATGTTTTGAAATTTGTAAAAACAGTAATTAATGAATCGTTGTATTACTCTTTTTTGTATAATTTTTATTATAGGATGTGGAAATACTATAAAAAATAAAACTCCTGAAATAATTAAGAAAATTGAACCAAATCTTTTTTATGGAATCGATTTGAATAAATTCTCTGTGAAAACAAAAAAAATAAAGAGAGGTGATTCATTTGGAAAAATTTTAGAAGACAATGGCATCGATTACCCAGAAGTTTACGAAATTCTTCAAGCCATTAAAGGGAAATTAAATATTCATAAACTTAATATTGGTAAAAGTTATAGTTTATTTTATTCAAAAGACTCTTTTAATAAACCCGAATATTTTGTTTATCATCCTGCCCCTGAATCATTCACTAAGATCCATTTAAGAGACAGTCTCTATGGTGAATTAATTGAAAAACCAGTGCGTTTCATTGAAATGGAAGCTTCTGGTGTAATAACTAGTTCACTGTATGAAACAATGCAAAATAGTGGAATTAATGATGAGCTTACTTACTATTTGTCTGATATTTATGCTTGGACAGTTGATTTTTTTCGATTACAAAAAGGAGATAGATTTAAAGTTATTTACACAGAAAAATTTGTAGATGATTCAATTACAATAGGAATTGATCGAATTAAAGCTGCATTTTTCGAGCACAAAGGAAAATCACTTTATGCTTTTGAATATCTTAGTAATCCTGAAAAAGGAATAATTGATTACTTTGATGAAAACGCAAAAAGCTTAAGACGGGCTTTTTTACAAGGTCCATTAAAGTTCAATCGGATTTCTTCTCGGTATAATCTACGTAGAAGGATTTCATATTATGGAAATCGGATTCGTCCTCATAAAGGAACAGATTTTGCAGCTTCTGTTGGGACTCCTATTTTAGCAACTGCGAACGGAACAATTTCAAAAGCAAGTTATACAAAAGGTAATGGTAACTTTGTAACAATCAAACATAACAGTATTTATTCAACCCAATATTTACACATGAAAAAAAGAAAGGTGCGTGTTGGTCAATACGTCAAGCAAGGTGATGTAATTGGATGGGTTGGAATGACTGGTAACACCTCAGGACCGCATGTATGTTATCGTTTTTGGAAAAATGGGAAACAAGTAGATCCTTTTAAACAAAAACTTCCAGATGCAAAACCTATATCCAAAAAATTAAAAGAAAGTTTTACAGAATATATGACTCCATACAAAATAAAATTAGATTGTATTGACTTTTATGATAAACTGCTAAATGAAGTAGCTGAAATTAATTAATTTAAATATGCAAAAGATTCTAAATAATAAATCATTTGATGAACTTAAAACCTGGAAGGATCTAGTTGATCACCAAAAAAAAATTAAGGATAAAAGTATTTTGGATCATTTTAAAAATGAACCTGAAAGAATGGACTATACTTGGCTGGAGTGGGATGATTTTGTTGTTGATTTTTCAAAAAACAGAATAGATAAAAAAGGTTTTAATCTACTTTTAAAACTTGCTGATAATGCAGATCTTAAAACTGCAATTGAGTCACAATTTAAAGGAGCTAAAATCAATGCTACGGAAAATAGAGCGGTCTTACACACAGCATTGAGAACTCTAGATACAACACCTATTTTCGTAGATGAAATAGATGTAATCCCAAAAGTTAAAGCTACTCAAGAAAAAATGTTTTCCTTTTGTAAAAAAGTGATTTCTGGTCAGTGGAAGGGATATAGTGGAAAATCTATTACTCATGTTGTAAACATTGGCATAGGAGGTTCAGATCTTGGCCCAGCCATGGTTGTTGAAGCGCTTGCTCATTATAAAAATCATTTAGATGTAAGTTTCATATCAAATGTAGAGGGTGACCATCATGAGGAAATCCTTGAAGAACTGAACCCTGAAACAACTCTTTTTGTTATCGTTTCTAAAACATTCACTACACAAGAGACCCTTAGTAACGCAAAGAGTGTTCGCTCATGGTTTTTAAAACAGGCTTCTGAAAAAGCAATTTCAAATCATTTTATAGCTGTTTCAACAAATTTAGAAATGACTACTGATTTTGGAATTTCAATTGAAAATACTTTCCCAATGGAAGATTGGGTGGGAGGACGTTTTTCACTTTGGAGTGCAGTTGGTATTAGTATTTGTTTAGCAGTTGGCCCTGATCATTATAATAACCTATTGTCAGGTGCTGGTAAAATGGATTTACATTTTAGGTATACATCTTTTGAAAAAAATTTACCTGTTGTTCTTGCTTTAATTAGTGTATGGTATAATAATTTTTGGAATGCTGAGAGTGAAGTAATAATCCCTTATACTCAATACTTAAAAAATTTTCCTGCATACTTGCAACAAGGAATTATGGAAAGTAATGGAAAAAGTGTGGGACGAGATGGTAAACCTATAAACTATCAAACTGGAACAATAATTTGGGGTGCATCTGGAACAAACGCACAACACGCTTTTTTTCAACTTATTCACCAGGGGACGAAACTTATTCCTTCAGACTTTATTGGTTTTAAAAAATCATTGAAAGGAAATAAAAAACATCAATTTAAATTATTATCAAACTTTATAGCTCAAACTGAGGCCTTGATGAAAGGTAAAAATAAATTGGAAGTAAAAGAAGAACTTGATTCAATTGGAATGGACATTAATGAACAAGAAAAAATTACTCCATTCAAAATTTTTGAAGGGAATAAACCCTCAAATACTATTTTAATTGATAAATTAACTCCTTCTTCTTTAGGAAAATTAATTGCTTTATATGAGCACAAAATTTTTGTGCAAGGTGTGATTTGGAATATTTATAGTTATGACCAGTGGGGAGTCGAGTTAGGAAAACAGCTAGCTGGTAAAATTCTTAAAGACATTGAAGGTAAACCAAAATATTCCCATGATCCCTCAACATCAAAATTCCTAAGTTTAATAAGGAGTTCGTTTTAAAATTATTAAACTAATTAACATTTTAAATAGCTCTTATGTCTTTAATTTTAAGTTGGAGATTTTTGTTCCCTCTAAATTCATTTTCTTCAATTGTATAAAGAACTGAAAATGAATTTACTTGTTTAATTTCTTTTAACAAGTAACCTAATCCATATCCAATTCCTGAGAAACGAACTCCTGTTGAATCAGAAATATCTAATTGGAGGTGGGTTTTATCATTACCGACTGTTCTAGTCATACCCATCTCTTTACAATTGTGAGTTGCAAATACAGGTCTCATATTTTTTGGTCCGAAAGGTGCCATTTGATTTATTATTCTGAATAATTTTGGAGATATATCATTGAATTTTATATCCATGTCATATTCCATTGAGCGCATTTTATACTCAGGAGAAATGTTTTCTTTAGCATATTTTTCAAAACTTAATTTAAATTTACTTAATTGCTCCATCTTTAAAGTCAAACCAGCTGCATATTTATGACCCCCAAACTGTATTAAATTTTCCTTACATGCTTCCAAAGCTTTATAAATATCAAATCCTGAAACTGAACGTGCAGATCCAGTTAATATATCTCCTGATTTTGTCAAAACAATCGAAGGGCGATAATATTTTTCAATCAATCTAGATGCAACAATACCGATAACCCCTTTATGCCATGAAGGACTGTAAACTATGCTGCTGCAATTATCAACAGCTCCTTCTAATTTTATTTGTTGAAAAGCTTCTTTTGTAATTAATTCTTCAGTATATCTTCTTTCTTTATTATAAAATTCTATTTTTCGTGCAATAGAAATTGCTTCCTGTTTCTCAATACTTAACATCAACTTTACGGCATTCAACCCTTTATCCATTCTTCCAGCTGCATTGATTCTTGGTGCTAACACAAAAACTAAGTCTGTAACTTTTAAAGGTTTTCTTAATTGATTTGTCAAAATTTTAAATCCCAATCTTGGATTAAATTGTATTTGTTTAAGACCAATAAATGTAAGTACTCTATTTTCGCCAACAATTGGAACAATATCAGCTGCAATTGCAGTAGCTACTAAATCTGAATAGATTATTAATTCATTTTTTGGAAGTTTGAGTTTTATTTGTATTGCTTGTATTAATTTAAATCCTATGCCACATCCACATAGCTCCTTAAATGGATATTCACAATCATCCCTTTTCGGGTCTAGAACAGCTACTGCATTAGGAATTGATTTTTCAGGGAAATGATGGTCACACACTATGAAGTCAATACCTAATTCTTTTGCATAATTTATTTCCTGAAAAGCTTTTATACCACAATCTAACGCTATAATTAAACTAATTCCCTCTTCTTTGGCAATCTCTATACCCTTTTTTGATATTCCATAACCTTCAGAATAACGATCTGGAACATATGGTTTTATATAAAAAATTTTATTCTTTAAGTAGTCCGTTAAAAGTGCTACTGAGGTCGTTCCATCAACATCATAATCTCCAAAAATCATAACCTTTTCATTTGTATTTATTGCTAATTGAATGCGATCCACAGCCTTATTCATATCCTTCATAAGAAAGGGATTATGCAATTGAGACCAATCGGGTCTAAAAAAATGTTTTGCACTCTCAAAGTCCACTATTCCTCTTTGTAAAAGAAGAGAACTTATCACATCTGGTATATTTAGTGTTTTGGAAAGTCTTGCAATTTTTTCAGAATTAAAATTTTTTCTTTTATACCATTGCATAATTAGTTGTTTATACCTTCAACTATAATTACAAATTCTCCTTTTGGAGTTTTTTCTTCAAAATATAATTTTGCTTCTTCGAGTCTGCCTGTAAATGTACTCTCATATATTTTTGATATTTCTCTAACAATTGCAATTCTTCTATTACCCCCAAAAATAGGTTCCATTTTGTAAATTAATTTTAATAGTTTATGTGGGGACTCATAAAAAACAATTGTCTTAGATTCAAAGGCCATTTTCTTTAACCTACCTAATCTTCCCTTTTTGGACGGTAAAAATCCTTCAAAAATAAATCTGTCACAAGGTATGCCGCTTTGAACTAAAGCTGGTATAAGCGCAGTTGGTCCAGGTAAACAACTTACTTTAATTTCATTTTCTAATGCGCTTCGTACTAATAAATACCCAGGATCAGAAATTCCAGGTGTCCCAGCATCGGAAACAACAGAAATTATTTTGTCTTTTTTCAGGTATTCCAAGTATTTTTTCAATTTGATATGTTCATTATACATATGAAAACTTTCCATCGGGGTTTTTATATTATAATGTTTAAGGAGTTTACCACTCACTCGGGTATCCTCTGCCAAAATCAAATCTGACTCTTTTAGAATTCTTAATGATCTTAGGGTAATATCTTCTAAATTACCAATTGGCGTTGGTATTATATAAAGCACACGTTTTGATTTAGATTAATTAGTAAAATTTAATCCTTAAAATTATTCCTTAAGATATACAAAAAGCGTTCAACCACCTCCTCTTTACCCTCCCAATTGTTATATTCTATTTTTACTTGAGTATTAAGAAATTTTGAAACCTCAGACCAGGATTCAAATGTTATAATTTGCGAAATTACCCTTTCATAATTTATTTTATCGTCATTAAAAAGCTGTTTTATAAAGGCTAACCGATCATTAAGGTCAATGCTTAATGATTTTGCAAATTGATCGTTTACGTTTTCTCTTTCTTGATCTAAACTTACTTGAAACTCTTTATTTTTATTCGAAACTTCTTTTTGTTTTGGAATAAATGTTGGGGTTTCCTCAATTTTTTCGAATAATTTTTCATACGTTTCTGGCTCAGGCATTTCAGTTACCATATTTTTTATCGTATCCATCATAGGAGCTACTTCCAAATTTTCATCTTTAGACTTCACTTTTGAAGATTTTTCAGTCAATGATTCTATAACATCATTTATCTGCGCTTGTTGGTATTCCCACAAGTGTTTATCTTTTTCTTCCTCCTCTAAAAGTATTTTTTGAACTAATGAAATTTCATATAGCTTTTGTATTGCTTCGTAAGTATCTTTTTCATCCCATTGACCCTGATTTTCAATTACTTTGCTTGCCCATTTAATTAAGGCTGTCTTTATTTTTTCTTTCATAAATTTAGAAGCATCAACACAATTGAATTTAATAACTTTGTTTCATATGAATATTTCTTTATCTATTCACTTTAATTTGAAAAATACAAAATGTTTTTAGAAAATACTGTTAACTTAAATGGAGAATTTGGCTGGATAGAAGTTATATGTGGTTCAATGTTTTCTGGAAAAACTGAAGAATTAATCAGAAGATTAAATCGTGCAAAAATTGCAAAACAAAAAATTAAGGTTTTTAAGCCTTCAATTGATAAACGATATGATAAAGAATATATCATTTCTCATAATCAAAAACATTTATCTTCATCTATCATTTCAGAGGCATCAGAAATTTTAAGTTTATCTGAAGGATATAATGTAGTTGGCATAGATGAAGCTCAATTCTTTGATCTCGGCATAGTAAAAGTTTGTAACGATTTAGCAAATAAAGGTTTTCGTGTTATTTTAGCTGGGCTTGATATGGATTATCAAGGGAATCCTTTTGGCCCGATGCCAGCATTAATGGCTACTGCTGAATATGTAACTAAGGTTCACGCAGTTTGTGCTCGTTCTGGAAATTTAGCCAATCATAGTTTTAGAACTTCTAAGAATAATTCACTTATTCATATAGGAGAAAAAGAAAGTTATGAACCCCTTTCTAGAGTTGAATTTCAAAAAGAACTTAATCTTAGAGATAAAAAGAAAGCTAACATTTGAATCAATTAAATATTTTTTTGAACAATCTAGAACACAATTATAAAGTTTTAAGGAGTCATATTAATAATGATACAGAGTTGATAGCGGTTTTAAAAGCAAGTGCTTATGGTAGTGAGATAGTAAGGATTAGTAATCACCTTGAATCTCTAGGTGTAAACCAAATTGCTGTTGCTTATGTAGATGAAGGAGTTTACCTAAGAAAACAAGGAGTAAAAATACCTATTCTTGTTTTTTATCCTCAGGAAGAAAACTTTGAAAAAATTATAAAATATAATTTAGAACCAAGTCTTTATAGTATAAAGACTTTGATTAAGTTTAAAAAAATAATAAATCTTCAAAAAAAAATTAAATATCCTGTTCATATAAAATATAATACTGGTTTAAATCGTATAGGATTTAAACCTGAAAAAGTCAAATGGATTCATAAAGAAGTTCAAGATGATTCAATACATCTTAAAAGTGTTTATTCTCATTTAGCTTCATCAGAATCATCAAAGAAAAATCCACTTAGTATTAAGCAAATCAATTTATTTTTAAAAATAAAAGAATATCATCAGAATCATTTTGTAAAAAAAACTAAATTTCATCTTTTAAATAGCTCTGGTGTATTTAATTATCCTGAATACCAATTTAATGCTGTACGCTGTGGAATTGCTCTTCATGGATACGCTAATAAACTTGAATGGGATGAAAAATTAAAGCCTATTGCTGAATTAACATCGACAATATGCCAAATACATCGAATAAAAAAAGGGTCTAATGTTGGATATGACAATGGATGGATTGCAACTAAAGATTCTTCTATTGCAACTTTACCTATTGGGCATGCAGATGGTATTGGACGTCATTTTGGTAAACAAAGTGGATATGTTTCAATTAAAGGGAAATTAGTGCCTATCGTTGGAAATATTTGTATGGATATGTTAATGATTGATATAACGGATATTGAATGCAAAGAAGGAGACATTGTGTCAATCTTTGGTAAACAAAATAATGCTTCAAGGTTTGCTAAAATGGGAGATACTATAAGTTATGAACTTTTAACTTCTCTGGGGAAAAGAGTAAAAAGAGTAATTCATAAATAAAAATTTTGTTATAAAATTAACAAAAAGTGGTTTTTTGACATAAACCTACTATAACTTTTGGATTTACCCTTTTAGCCCTAATTTTAAATAAAATTTCATAACCATGAAAATAGCAGTTGTTGGTGCAACAGGAATGGTAGGTAATGTTATGCTAAAAGTTTTAGAAGAACGAAATCTACCAATAAACAAATTATTATTAGTGGCTTCAGAACGATCTGTGGGAACTGAATTAATTTATCAAAATAAAAAAATAAAAGTTATTGGTTTAAATGAAGCTCTCAATGCCAAACCTGATATTGCTTTATTTTCTGCTGGAGGTTCTACTTCTCTTGAATGGGCTCCAAAATTTGCATCTTTAGGGACCACAGTAATTGATAACTCCTCAGCATGGAGAATGGAGAAAGATATCAAATTAATTGTTCCTGAAATTAACGCTAATCTTTTATCCTCTGAGGATAAAATCATTGCTAATCCAAATTGTTCAACAATTCAAATGGTTATGGCGCTAGCTCCAATTCACAGAAAATTTAAAATAAAAAGATTAGTTATTTCAACATATCAATCAATAACTGGAACAGGTGTTAAAGCTGTGAAGCAACTCAAAAATGAAATGAGTGGAACATCGGGCGAAAATGCATATCCCCATCAAATTCATAAAAATGCATTACCGCATTGCGATATTTTTTTAGAAAATAATTACACCAGAGAAGAAATGAAATTAGTTCATGAAACTCATAAAATTTTGGGAGATAATAAAATTGCTATAACTGCTACTGCAGTACGAATACCCGTTGTGGGTGGACATAGTGAATCTGTTAATGTTGAATTTGAAAACCATTTTGAAATAAATCAAATTCAAAAAATTTTATCTCAGACTCCTGGCTTAGAAATTTTGGATGATCCAAAAAAAAATAAATATCCTATGCCTATCAACGCTGAAGGAAAAGATACAGTTTATGTTGGCCGTCTTAGAAGGGATAATTCTATACCTAACGGGGTAAATCTTTGGATAGTATCTGATAACTTAAGAAAAGGTGCTGCAACTAATACTATTCAAATTGCAGAGTATTTGATAAAAAATAATCTAGTTAAACAAAAATAAAAACCAGATTATTACAATTCATTTACAAGATTTTTTAATAATCAATATCTAAAAATTTTATAGATTTGCACTTCAGTTGTTAAAAATGGATATTTTAAACAATTTTAATATTCCATTCGTTGGGTTAAAGGAGGGAAAACACAATTTTAACCTTTCAATTGATAAAAAGTTCTTTGAACATTTTGAGTTTACAGAATTCATTAACCCTTCGCTTAAATGCGATTTGGTTTTAAACAAAAAATCAACTTTTTTAGAAATTAATTTCAAAGTTGATGGAAAAGTTACTATCCCTTGTGATGTTTCTACTGAACTGTTCGAACATGAAATTAAAAATGAAAATAATCTCATTGTCAAGTTCGGCTCTTCTGATTATGAATCCGACGATATATTAGTAATTCCAGAAGGTAGTTATCAAATTAATGTCGCCCAACACATTTATGAAACTATTGTGTTGTCACTCCCATTGAAAAAAATACATCCAGGAATTAAAAACGGAACTCTAAAAAGCGATATTCTTGAAAAACTCAAAACGTTAGAACCAAAAAAAAATAATTCTGATGGATCAATAGATCCTAGATGGAATAAATTAAAAGACCTCTTGTAAAATAAAAAATTAAAAAAATGGCTCATCCTAAAAGAAAAATATCAAAAACAAGGAGAGATAAAAGAAGAACTCATTATAAGGCATCAGATCAGCAAATTGCAACTTGTTCAAAAACAGGAGAATCACATCTATATCACCGCGCTCACTGGCATGAAGGAAAACTTTATTACAGAGGAAAAGTTCTTATAGACTCTGATCAAACAGCAGAAGCCTAGTCAACAATCTAAATATTGATAATCAAAATAATTTAATTAGCTTTTTCTAATTTTTTTATTTCGTTTGCATCAAAAAACTACTATATTCACTAATAATTTAGCTGAAAACGCATTGAATTAAATGGACATAGAGGAAAGAAAAATTCTCAAAGCTGCCATTACAGCTGTTGGAGGTTATACCCCAAAAACAATCCTTTCTAATAAAAAATTAGAGGAAATGGTTGATACCACTGATGAGTGGATAAAAACTAGAACAGGTATAAAGGAAAGGAGAATTCTTGATGATCCTCATAAAGCAACTTCATACTTAGCTATAAAAGCTGCTAACGATCTTATTTTTAAAAATAATATTGATACATCAACTATAGACTTGGTAATTCTAGCTACTGTTACTCCCGATATTCATGTAGCTGCAACAGCTGCATATGTAGCTTCTTCAATAGGAGCCGTAAATGCATTTGCTTACGATTTAAATGCAGCTTGCTCTGGTTTTCTTTATGGAATGAGTGTTGCTGCAGCATACATAAAATCCAGAAGATATAAGAAAATTTTACTTATTGGTGCAGATAAAATGTCATCAATCGTCGATTACTCAGACAGAACTACATGTATCATTTTTGGAGATGGTGGTGGGGCTGTCTTATTCGAACCAAATTATGAAGGTTTGGGATGGGAAGATGAATACTTTAGAAGTAACGGAACAGACAGAATGTCTTTAGGAATAAAAGCAGGAGGATCGTTGTACCCTACATCAGAAGAAACACTAAATAAAGGTTGGCATAACATTTATCAAGATGGTAAAGCAGTTTTTAAATATGCTGTCTCTGAGATGTCAAATGTTGCAGAACAAATAATGAAACGTAATAAACTAAATGAAGAAAGTTTAGATTATCTTGTTCCTCATCAAGCAAATAAAAGAATAATAGATGCAACAATGAAGAGACTTAATTTAAGCCCAAATAAGGTTCTTATGAATATTGAATGTTACGGAAATACAACTGCAGCAACATTGCCTTTACTATTAAAAGATTATGAATCAAAAATTAAAAAAGGAGATAAGTTAGTATTTGCTGCATTTGGTGGTGGATTTACTTGGGGTGCTGCTCATCTTACTTGGTCTTATTAAAAAACAAATCAATTAATTATGGATATAAAGGAAATTCAACATCTTATAAAATTTGTCGCCAAGTCAGGCGCAAAAGAAGTTAAACTGGAAATGGAAGATGTAAAGATTACAATCAAAACGGGCTCAGATCCTGTACAAATTGATACAAACTCACTAGTTCATCAAGTTCAAACAGTACCTTCTCCAGCTATCGTTACATCTTCAGCTCCCTCAGTTATTGAAAACCCTAAAGTTGAAGAGAAAGTAGCTCCTGATGAAGAAAATTTAGTAAATATAAAGTCTCCAATCATAGGTACTTTTTATAGAAAATCAGCACCAGATAAACCCCCTTTTGTTCAGGTTGGGGATACTATTAAAGAAGGAGACGTTCTTTGTGTTATTGAAGCTATGAAACTATTCAATGAAATCGAATCTGAAGTGAGTGGAACTATCGTTAAAATTTTAGTTGATGATGCTTCCCCAGTTGAATTTGATCAACCTTTATTTGTAATTAAACCTTCATAACATTTTTATATGTTTAATAAAATATTGATTGCTAATCGAGGAGAAATAGCAATGCGCATTATTCGCACCTGTAAAGAAATGGGTATAAAAACAGTTGCTGTATATTCAAAAGCTGATACTGACAGCCTTCATGTTCGTTTTGCAGATGAAGCTGTTTGTATTGGTCCTGCACCTAGTAACGAGTCCTACTTAAAAATGTCAAATATTATTGCTGCTGCAGAGATAACAAATGCAGATGCAATTCATCCAGGCTATGGTTTTTTGTCTGAAAATGCAAAGTTTTCTGAGATCTGTGAGGAACATAAAATAAAATTTATTGGTGCATCCCCTTCTATGATAAACAAGATGGGGGATAAAGCTTCAGCAAAATCAACTATGCAAGCTGCTGGAGTCCCAACAATTCCAGGTTCTGAAGGTATTATTGATAGTTATCAGGATGCAGAGAAGTTAGCTATTGAAATAGGTTACCCAATTATGTTAAAAGCAACTGCAGGTGGAGGAGGAAAAGGTATGCGTGCAGTATGGAAATCTGAAGACCTTGAAAAAGCTTGGAATAGTGCACGTCAAGAGGCAGCTGCCGCATTCGGTAATGATGGTATGTACTTAGAAAAATTGATAGAAGAGCCCAGACATATTGAAATCCAAGTAGTTGGTGACTCAACAGGAAAAGCATGCCACCTTTCAGAGCGTGACTGTTCTATTCAGAGACGTCATCAAAAACTCACGGAAGAAACTCCTTCACCATTTATGACTAAAGAATTAAGAGTTAAAATGGGTGAGGCAGCTGTAAAAGCTACAGAATACATTAAATATGAAGGGGCAGGGACAATTGAATTTTTAGTGGATAAACATAAAAATTTCTATTTCATGGAAATGAACACTAGAATTCAAGTTGAACACCCTATCACAGAACAAGTAATTGATTTTGACTTGATTTGTGAACAAATCAAAGTTGCTGCTGGAGAAAAAATTTCTGGTAAAAATTATTTACCAAAACTTCACTCAATAGAATGCAGAATAAATGCTGAGGATCCTTTCAATGATTTTAGACCTAGCCCAGGTATAATTACAACAATGCATTTCCCTGGAGGTCATGGTGTAAGATTGGATACTCATGTATACAGTGGCTACATTATTCCCCCACATTATGACTCTATGATAGCTAAACTGATTACTACAGCTCAAACAAGAGAAGGCGCAATACATAAAATGAAGCGTGCACTTGAGGAGTTTATTATTGAGGGTGTTAAAACTACAATACCTTTCCATTTGAAACTCATGAGTGATCATAATTATGTTTCCGGTAATTATACAACTAAGTTTATGGAGGAGTTTAATATTGATAAATAAAAAACTAAATTTCCAATTCCCAATAACCTACATCAATCCATTTTTTAAACTTGAATCCAACTTTTTCAAGTTTTCCTACCTTTTTAAACCCCAACTTTTCGTGAAAAATAACGCTTTTGTTATTTGGTAGAGAAATTCCAGCTAATATTCTTCTATAACCATCGTCTTTTAGTGATTTTATTAGGTGAATATATAGGGCTTTACCAATTCCTTTATGTTGATATTTCCGAGCAACATATACACTGCTTTCTACAGTAAATCTATAAGCAGATCTAGTTTTCCATTTTGTTGAATAAGCATACCCCATTAAAATTTCATCCTTTTCAAAAACCCACCATTTATATTTGTTGTTAGTTCCTATACGATCAACAATAGTTTTAGAATCAACTTCCTTTTCTTCAAAAGTAACGGTAGAATTTAAAATATATTGATTGTAAATTGAAGCGATTGATCTAGCATCTGATGCTTTAGCCTCACGAATCATTTTTTGTTATCCCTTTATTTTACTATATACCTCCTCAGGAAGAATTTTAAACCCCATATTAAAAAGAGTAAATCCATAAATATCTGAGAGTTGTTCAATTCTTTTTGAAACTGGAGTACCAGCTCCATGTCCAGCTTTAGTTTCTACACGAATTAAAATTGGATTATTCCCAGATTGTTTGTCCTGTAATTCGGAAGCAAACTTAAAGGAATGTGCTGGAACTACTCGATCATCATGATCTCCAGTAGTAATTAATGTTGCTGGATAAGAAGTCCCTTCTTTTACATTATGGAAAGGGGAATAGTTTTTTAGATATTCAAACATTTCTTTTGAATCTTCAGAGGTTCCATAATCATAAGCCCAACCTGCACCTGCTGTAAACTTATGATATCTTAACATATCTAATACCCCAACTGCAGGTAGCGCAACCTTGAATAGTTCAGGACGTTGGGTCATTGTTGCTCCTACCAATAGTCCTCCATTAGAGCCTCCCCTTATAGCAAGAAATTCTGGGCTTGATATATTATTTTCAATTAAATATTCTGCAGCAGCAATGAAATCATCAAAGACGTTTTGTTTTTGAAGTTTAGTTCCTGCTTTGTGCCATGTTTTCCCGTATTCGCCACCTCCTCTTAAATTTGGGACTGCATAAACACCCCCTTGTTCCATCCATATCGCATTTGCTATACTAAAGGAAGGTGTAATGCTAATATTAAAACCTCCATATCCATAAAGAATTGTTGGATTTTTACCATTATATTTCACTCCCTTTTTGTGAGTTATAATCATAGGAATTTTGATTCCATCATCTGAGGTATAAAAAATTTGTTCTGAAACAAAGTCATCTGGATCAAAGTCAATTTTTGGTTTCCAATATTGTTTAGAAGTTTTAGTTCTTGTATTATATGAATATATAACTCCTGGAGAATGATAATTTGTAAATGTATAGTATAATATATGATCGTCTTTTTTCCCATTAAATCCATATGCAGTTCCTGGTCCTGGAAGTTCAATCTCTCCCAATTTATTTCCATCAGGATCGTATTGTATTACTTTTGTAATAACATCAACTATATAACGAGCAAAGAAATACCCTCCTCCAGTACTTGGATATAGAACATTTTCAGTCTCTGAAATAAAATCTTTCCAATTTTTCTCATTTGGGTATTTTGCGTTTACAGAAACTACCTTTTGATTTGGAGCATTACTATTAGTAACTATAAAAAGTTTATCTTCTTTAGATCCCAAAAGATAACTATCTGTTGTATAATCAGAATCTACATTGACTATTGAACTGTTTGAAACGCTAATATCTTTCAAAAAACTAATATTACCAGATGTTGTTCTAGAGGCTGTAATAAAAAGATATTTCCCATCTTCTGTGACCCTTGCCCCAACATAACGATGTTTTTCTTCAGGTGTCCCTCCATAAACTAATTTATCATCAGACTGAGAAGTTCCTAACTTATGATAATATAATTTATGTTGATCAGTAATTTCACTCAATTCACTTCCAACAGGTTTATCATAACTAGAATAGTAAAACCCTTCTTCTGACTTCCACTGAATACCACTAAATTTTATATCAACAAGAGTGTCTTCAATTATTTTTTTATTAATAGCATTTAAAACTATTACTTTTCTCCAATCACTCCCTCCTTCACTTATTGAGTAAGCAAGGAAATTACCATTTTCAGAAAAACTTAATCCTGATAAAGAAGTTGTTCCGTCTTTAGCAAAGGTATTAGGATCTAAAAATAACTCTTCGTCAGTATCTTTTTTCTTTCTATATAATACATACTGATTTTGAAGACCATTATTTTTATAATAATAAATATAATCTCCTTCCTTAAAGGGAGAGGTTTCTTTTTCATAATTCCATAATTGTTCTAATCTGTTTTTTAACTGACCTCTTATAGGAATTTTATCCAAATAAGAAAAGGTAATCTCATTTTGATTAGTCACCCATTTTTTTGTTTCTTCTGAATTATCATCTTCTAACCAACGATAGTTGTCTACTACCTCTGTCCCAAAATAATTTTCCTTTATTGGAATTTTTTTGGTTTTGGGATAATTCAGTTCTTTTGTTTCTTTATTGCAGGAAGTTAGTATAATAAATGAAATGTAGATTAAGATAAAATTATGTTTATTCATAGATATTGAATTAAGTATTCAATTTAAAAAATTATCCCTCCAAAAAAGAAATTTAAGGAGGGACAATATCAAATTCATTAAAATTTATATGAATCCTTTTTTTATTAGTTTGAAAATGGAAATGAAGAGTGATGTAAATCAATTTTTAATACACCCTCAATTAATTTATATCCAAATGTATACTCAACTTTAGCTTCATTTCCATTTAAATCTGTAAAAAAATAATTCCCCATTGCTATTGCTCTATTATCTTCTAGAATAAAACCAGCATTTTCAAATCTAACTTTAGTCCAAGGTTGAATAGCAAATCCTTTATCCTCATTACAAGCTCTTTCTTCTCCAGCTATAAAGTAAGATAATGCTTCTATTTTAGTTGGTCTAAATTGTTCTATCTCACATTTTGTCGGCTTGAATAAAACATTGCCTTGATCAAAAGCATAACGATTGTCAAGAAAATTGCTCGCATATTCTTCACATTCAGTTCTACTTTGTTTTAAGGATCCAATTTTTACAACACCGTCGCCCCATAATTTTTGAGCTTCTAAAACCTGTTCTTTTGTAATCATTTTATATAATTTAAGTTAATAGTTCTTTTCATTGCACAGATGATATTTAAATATAATTTCATTTTTTTTTTTAACTAAAATAATTCGGCAAGATTTTTTGGATTTTTGTATTCCCCTTTGCTGGATATAATTTTAAATTCAAAATTCTTATTTTTTTGCTTTGCTAAAAAATCTTCGAAAATTTCAATTATATCATTATCTATAAATTTTGAGCCTCTTAAGTCAATTTCAAGGGATGTCGCTTCTGGTAATTTATCTAATTCCTTTAATATTGATGCCTTATTAAAAAAAGTAACCTCTTCTGCTAATGTGATTATAGTTTTATTTTTTCCCTCTGTTGAAATTGAATGTGAATTTTGGAAACTATTAATTAATATAATTACTATTCCTAAAATTAATCCTAAACCTATACCTATTAAAAGATCCGTGAAAACGATCCCGATAATAGTTATCAAAAATGGGAGTAGTTGTTTCCAGCCTAATTTATACATTGTAACAAATAAGCTTGGTTTTGCAAGTTTATATCCCACTATAAAAAGTATAGCTGCTAGTACAGATAATGGAATTTGATTAAGTAAAGCAGGTATGAGAAGAATGGATATTAACAAAAAGAATCCATGAATAATAGCAGACATTTTTGTTTTACCCCCAGATTGAATATTTGCGGAACTTCTCACAATAACTTGAGTTACCGGTAAACCTCCTATTAAACCAGAAATAAAATTTCCCGTCCCTTGAGCAATTAGCTCTCTGTTTGTAGGTGTTATTCGTTTATCTGGATCTAATTTGTCCGTTGCCTCGACACATAAAAGTGTCTCTAGACTTGCAACAAGAGCTATTGTAAAAGCTGTTATCCAAATTTCAACTCTTGTGATGCCTTGAAAGTTTGGAAAGGTAAATTGACCAAAAAACGAATTCATATCTTCAGGAACCGGAACTGATACCAAAAGTTCTGACTGGATCGCCCAATAATTGTTCCCTTTTGTGAAAACAACATAAATAATCCCAATTATAACGGCAACTAATGGCCCTTGGATTAATTGAAAAATCTTCCCTTTTTTGCTCAAAATATTTGACCAAAGCAGTAATATCCCCATACTTACAATAGCAATTAATGTTGCTCCAGGATTTATATAATTTAAGGCCTCTAAAATTCCAGGAAATTCTTCTCCAGGACTTTGATAGCCAAAAAAATGTCTTATTTGTTTTAAAATGATTATGATACCTATGCCTGTTAACATTCCCCTTATAACTGAGGAAGGAAAATAATATCCTATAACTCCTGCTCTAAGTATGCCGAAGACAAATTGAATAAGTCCACCTAATACAACAGCTAGAAGAAAGTTTTGAAAGCCACCCAGATCTCCGATCGCAGTGAAAACGATAGCCGCAAGTCCCGCAGCAGGACCACTAACTCCTATTTGGGAACCACTGATAATACCCACAATTATTCCTCCTATTATTCCAGCAATTAAACCTGAAAATAATGGAGCACCACTAGCAAGTGCAATTCCCAAACAAAGTGGTAGTGCAACAAAAAAGACTACTATACTCGCTGGAATGTCACTTTTTAAGTTTGATAATAAATTTGAATTTTTCATATTAATTAGAGTATCAAATAGAGAGTTTCTATTTGAGTTTTATAGATTAAAATTTGTTAAATATTTTTTAGAATTAGATTAATATTCTAAATGATTTCAGGAGGAGGGACCTGTATATCTATATATATATTTGAAATCTGTCTAAAATAAAAGAGATTTTTTTGATTACTCTTAAAAGTTATTCTAGAGTAATTAGCTTTTGGAAAGTTTTGTATTTTATTATCTTCTTTTTTTTCATTTTCTTTTTCCTCAGAAGAATCTTCTTGCCAGTCTATATTTTCGATTTCAAAAGAATTTTTTGTTAATAATGACATCGACTCTAAAGTAGAAGACAAGGTTAGGGCACCAATAATTAAAATTACAAAGGTGGTTTTAAATAAAAGGGTTGAAAGAAAACGATATAATTTCAAAACAATTCAATTTATAAAAAGCAAATATAATAGTAATCGAAAAAATAATTAAACTAATAAACCGTTTTTTAAACCTTTAAAATCTATTCAATTGATAGTCTTTATATTTTTGTAATGTAATAAAATTAGTTTTTACTCTTAAAAATGCATCGTTTAACAATTGCATTCCCTTGGATTGTATCATTTTTTTCTATAATCGGATTAACATATCCACCAATAATAACTTGGTTCAACGGGAATTGGATAACACTAGGGTTAGGAGGTATAATGTTAGGTATGGGATTAACACTTAATACCTCAGATTTTCTAAATGTGTTAAAAAGACCAAAATGGGTAATTATTGGTTTATGTCTTCAATTCGTTATAATGCCTTTTTTGGGTTACAGTCTAGCAAAGATTTTTGAATTATCACCACTTTTCTCAGTCGGAATAATATTAGTTTCTTCTTGTCCTGGAGGTACGGCTTCAAATGTAATTGCATATTTAGCAAAAGCTGAAGTTGCTTTATCTGTTAGCATGACTGCATGTTCAACTTTTTTAGCTGTAATTATTACTCCCCTTTTGACCTTTAAATTATCTGGAAGTTATCTTGAAATACCTGCTGAAGGTTTATTTTATAGTACCCTGAAAGTAATTTTGATTCCTGTCGCATTAGGAATTCTATTGAATCGTTATTTACCTAAAGTAGTTTCAAAAATTATCCCTTTTGCTCCTCCATTTGCTGTTCTTCTTATTTGTTTTATTGTAGGAAGTATTGTTGGGCAAGGAAAAGAAATTATAATTGAATCAGGTTTTAGATTATTAGTTGCATTAATTTTTCTTCACATTTTTGGCTTTGTGATTGGTTTTACAATTAGCTGGTTTACTTTTAAAAATTGGAAAGTAGCAAAGACTATTTCAATAGAAGTTGGAATGCAAAACTCTGGACTTGGGGTTGTGTTAGCAAGAGAAAATTTTTCCAGTCCTTTAGTAGCAATCCCCTCAGCTTTATCCAGTTTAATCCATTCTCTTTTAGGAAGTTTTTTTGTTAGTCTTTTTAAAAATAAAAATTAAAAAGAAGTTGTTTTTTTCTTCTGGTAAATAGCTTCTCAAAGTCTATGCTAAGTTTTCTCTTCGATTTAAGAAAATTGATCTTGCATAGAGAATAGCCTGTAAAAATGATTTGAAGTCTGCCTTACCCTCACCTGCAATATCAAAAGCAGTTCCGTGATCTGGAGATGTTCTAACTTCATTTAGTCCTGCAGTAAAGTTTACTCCACTTCCAAAAGTTAAAGTTTTAAAAGGAATTAATCCCTGGTCGTGATACATAGCTAGAATTGCATCATATTCAAGGTGTTTCCTGCTTCCAAAAAAACCATCTGCTGCAAATGGTCCAAAAACTAATTCTCCCTTGTTTGAAAGTTTTTTAATTATTGGATAAATTAAAATATCGTCTTCATTGCCAATAACACCATTATCTCCTGCATGAGGATTTATTCCTAATACAGCAATTCTTGGATTTTTTATTCCAAAATCATATTCTAAACTTTTTATTAAAAGATTTAACTTTCTCTCAATTAGATCTTTGTTTAAATACTCTATAATTTGACTTAACGGAATATGATCAGTTGCCAAAGCAATTTTCAATGAATCAGAAATCATAAACATTAAACTTTCACCTTCTAGTTCTTTATTAAGATAATCAGTATGACCTGGAAATTTAAATGAATTTGATTGAATACTTTTTTTATTAATAGGTGCTGTTACTAAAACATCAATTAATTTATCTTTTAAAGCTTGTGTACCTGCTTTTAATGAACTTATAGAAGCTGTTCCTGCTTCTTTTTGAACTTTACCATAAATAACTGGAAAGGGCTTATCCCAAGTTTTTATAATGTTGAGTTTACCTTCTTCAGGATTGTTTATGTTATTTAAACTAAAAATGTTTGTTTTGAAACCAAGACTTTGTCTTTGCTCAATAAAATTTTCAACATTAGCAAATACAATTGGTACTACTAAATCAAAAATTTTTTTGTCTTCGAAGGTTTTTAATATGATTTCGAATCCAATCCCATTTGGATCTCCTAAAGATATTCCTACTCTAATTTTTGAATCTTCAATCACGTGAGATTTATTTATCTTAATTTTGAAACAAATTTAATTAAATATAAAGCCATGTTTACTGGAATTATTGAAGCATTTGCTAAAGTTTATAATATTGAAAAAGAAGAACATAATATTCATCTCACTTTAGAGTCTTCAATTTCTAGTGATTTAAAGGTTGATCAAAGTATTGCTCACAATGGTGTTTGTTTAACAGTAGTTTCATGTGACGAAAAGTTTTATACTGTTACTGCTATTAAAGAAACACTTGACAAAACAAATCTTGGACAATTAAAAGTTGGTGATTTAGTTAATATTGAAAGAGCAATGAAATTTGGTGATCGTTTAGATGGCCATATTGTTCAAGGTCATGTGGACCAAACGGCAAAATGTATTTCTATCAATACTCTTGATGGAAGTTGGAATTATACTTTCAAATACAATAAAAATTCAAATAATATTACCATCGAAAAAGGTTCAATTACAGTTAATGGTGTAAGTCTTACGGTTGTTAACTCGAAAGAAAATGAGTTCTCTGTTGCAATAATCCCTTATACTTATGAAAACACTAATTTTAAAATAATTGAAGTCGGTCAAACCGTAAATCTAGAGTTTGATATGATTGGAAAATATATTACTAAACTTTATTTAAAACGCTAATTTTCTTATTTTTAAGAAAATTAAACCAAAATGAATTTTCTTGAACTCGCAACTTTCTTGCTATTACTAGCATCGATTTTTTCTATTATTAACCTAAGAATTCTTAAGCTTCCTCAAACCATAGGATTAATGGTTTTAGCAATTGCTTTATCAGCTGTTATTCTAATAGCAGGTGTAATATCTCCAGAACTTTTAACCTTCGCAACATCACTAACAGAACAATTTGATTTTAGTGTTTTACTTATTGATGTAATGCTTCCCTTTTTACTTTTTGCTGGAGCTATAAGTGTTAATGTTCATGAACTTTTAAAAGATAAGTTAACCATCTTACTACTTGCAAGTTTTGGAGTAGTCTTTTCTACTTTTGCAGTTGGAACTGGACTTTTTTGGTTGACAGAACAAAGTTTTCTTGGTCTTTCAGAGTTAGGTTTAAGTTATGTAGATTGCCTTCTTTTTGGAGCTCTCATAGCTCCTACTGATCCAATAGCTGTCTTAGCTATGGTTAAAAAAATGAATCTTTCTTCTATTACTGAAACACGCATTGCTGGAGAATCTTTATTTAATGACGGAATTGGAGTAGTGGTTTTTCTTACTCTATTAAGTATGAAGTTAGAGGGAATTGAAAATGTCACTTTGGCAAGTGTTGGGTCTTTATTTGCGACTGAAGTAATTGGAGGGATTGTATTAGGAGCAATAATGGGATTTTTAGGATTAAAACTTGTAAAATATATTGAAAATGAACATGTAGAACTAGAGGTTTTAATAACTCTTTCAATGGTTTTACTTGTTCCAGTAATTTCTCATATATTTCACTTCTCTGCTGTTTTAGGTGTAGTTGTAATGGGTCTTTTCCTGAATCAAAACATTGATGGTGATGACCAAGCAGAGGGAGTTCAAAGAGTAATGGGAGATTATGTTTATAAATTTTGGCATTTGTTGGACGAAACCTTAAATGCTATTTTATTTATTTTAATTGGATTAGAGGTAATTCCAATTCTACAAAACTTTGATTTTTCATATCTCTTAATCATTTTAATTATGATTATTGTAGTTGTAATATCAAGAGGTATAGGCGTTTTTGTTCCTATTAAAATCTTATCTATAAAAAAATCTTTTGAAAAAAATACAGCTTTAATTATAACTTGGGGAGGACTTCGTGGAGGATTAAGCATTGCTCTAGCTTTAAATTTACCAGACTCAATCGGATCTGGAAAAGACCTTATCTTAATTCTTACTTATGGGGTTGTTTTATTTACAATTTTAGTTCAAGGATTAACGCTTAAAAAAATTGTAAAATAATTTGTTATAATTCAAGTGTTAATTAAATTTGAAGTGAATAGTTTGTGCTGTGACAACAGTAATGTTTAACTAAATATGAAAGGAGGTGTCTATGTCTTATTGTAATCATTTAAGGAATTCGAGACAGCAGGTGCCCACTCTTGGTCCGCTGTAGCTTTCCTTATCTATTAATAAAGCGGATCGATGGATCCGCTTTTTTTTATTATGAATAAAATCCCTCAAGCAGATTTAAAAGACTTTCTTTCAAATGATCCAAAACAAAAATCTTATTTCGTTGAACATATTGGAACTGCTTTTCGTAAAATTGGATTTCTTGCTTTAAAGGGACACTTTTTGGAAGAATCACTTCAAAAATCATTATATGATGAAATGAAATTATTTTTTGATCTTCCAGAAGAAACCAAAAAATCATATGAAGTGAAAAATGGTGGAGGCCAAAGAGGTTATACTCGTTTTGGGAAAGAACATGCTGCAGGGAGATCAGTAGGAGATTTAAAAGAATTCTGGCATTTTGGGCAAGATCTTAATTTTAAAACAAATCTAAAAAACGTTTATCCTGAAAATTTAATTGTTAAAGAACTTGACAATTTTAATAAAATTGGTGCCTTGGTGTTTCTTAAACTAGAAAAAACTGCAAAATATGTTCTTAAAGCTTTAGCACTATATCTGAGTTTAGAAGAAAATTATTTTGACCATTTTATTGAAGGAGGAAATTCAATTCTAAGAGCGATTCACTATCCCCCTATATCAAAGCCTCCAAATCGATCAGAACGTGCAGCTCCACATGGAGATATAAATTTAATTACACTATTAATTGGTGCACAAGGTAACGGATTGCAAGTTCTTAATAGACAAAAAAAATGGATTAATGCAATTGCAGAACCCGATGAAGTTATGATTAATATAGGCGATATGCTTTCAAGATTAACTAATAATTTTCTTCCTTCAACAATACATAGGGTTATTAATCCCCCAAAAGAATTTTGGTGTAATTCTCGCTATTCTTTCCCTTTTTTTATGCATCCAATTCCTGAAATGCCACTAAATTGTCTTTCTCAAAATATTAGTTCAAGTAATCCAAAAAAATACGAAGACATTACAGCAGGCGAATTTTTAAATAAACGCTTAATTGATTTAGGCTTGATAAAAAAATAATTATTTATTAAGTTCTATTAAAATCTCCCTCCCTAAAGACGCTAGAAAAGGAATTCCAAGCTCCTCAAATTCATAATTATTATCGTTAAATATTTGATTTTCATTAACTATAACAGTAGCTGTTAAAAAAAAATCAAGACCAGTATTATTATCTTTAATGTAAGCTACATCAGTCAATGTCCCATAAGCAAAACCAACTTTATTGTATATTCTTATTTCAGGTGTCATTGCTCCTTTTTTGTCTCCATAAATAAAAAACTTACAATAACTGTCCCAATATTCTTGATCTTTATAATTAGGATAATTACTCTCTAAAGTAGTTCTACTCATCCAATACCTTAAAAATTTGTAATCTGTATCCTCCAATTCAAAACGTTCTTTCTTATTAAATTCTTCAGGAAAAATAATCCGTTTGAGAATCCCTTGGAGATCGCGTATTGAAATTCTATTTTTTTTATCAAATTTCATTGGCTCATTAATCAATTCCCCTGAGCTTATATAACCTTTCCCCTTAAGAACACCATTTAATTTATGTGGTTCTAAAGTATATTTTGAAGACATTGAGGATTGATGAAATATTTTGTTTTGATTTTCATCAATGAATTTATATTCCCATGTATTAACATTATCTGCTCCAAGAAGAAATTTATGATGGATTTGTGTTTTTTTAAGTCCTCTTTTTATCAATTCATTATTAATGTAGTCTCGCCCTAAGAAGTCAAAAAGATAATTATAAGCGTCATTATCACTTACTAAAAAAATCTTTTTTATTAGGTGATTTATTGTGACATCACCATTTATATTCGTAGAATCTTTGTCAATAATAGTTTCTCCATTTTTGTTTTTTATTAAAAAAGGTGTGTCAGCATTAATTGGAATCCCTTGATCTCTTAAAGATTTAATTTTTTGGAGAGCAAGAATTGCAATTGGAAGTTTTGCCGTACTAGCTGGATAAAAATATTTGTTTTCATCAAGCTGATAAGAATCTTCAATAAATGAAATATTTCCAGACTTATCTCTTTTTACTTGACTTAAAAGTATTTGAATTTCATGTTTTTTTTTATTTATCATTACCTTTCTGATTTCAGAAATATCTTTATTTAAAATACTTTCAATAATTCCCGGGTTTGAGTCACACTTTATAAAGAGGAAAAATATGATAAATAACAGATAAATTTTTGACATGAAAGTTCCTTATAAAGCCTCAGTAAAACTATTTAAATCTTCAGCTGAAGTCAGATCAAGAATATGTTCTTCTCTCGCAAAACATTTAATTTGATTAGGATTACTTTCATTAAAAAACTTGAGAGCTTCTGGCAGTTCTTTTTCTTTTCTTTGTGAATGTATAGGACATTTTTTTAAATAAGGATAAATCGATTTGCCATAAAAACTAAATATATTCATACTGACCCTTATCTCTCCAAAAGAATCTCTGTAATTGTCAATAATTTTAGGATTTGGTTTTTCAATAATTTGGGATAAATAACCCGAATCATTTATATCCATTATAGCAAATTTTTGAATACGATTATTTTTGAATTTAAGTGCTGACCTGGCATAGCTAATTAAAGCGTGTGGATCTTCTCTCTTTTCAGTTAACTGTTTAAAAGCCCCTGTAGAGTATAAATTATCTCCATTACATACTATAAAAGTAGTTTCAATTAGTTCTGGATATTGATCTAAAGTTTGCTCAACAGCATCAGCAGTGCCTAAGGGTTTTTCATGGCCATCCTTTAAAAACTGTATGGCAAAATGCACTTTAGCTCCTGCGTAATAATTATTTTTTATTGATTTGCCTACTAGCTTTTGAAATGCTTTATTTTCAGGCCCTGTAATTAAATAAACATCTGAAATACCAGCATTTACAGCATTTGATATCAAATAATAAAGGAGTGGTTTTTTTTCTTTGCCAATTGGAATCAAACTCTTGTGAACTTTTCGTGCAAATTCTCTTTCTTTTTTTGATAAGTTACTTTTCTCTATTGACTTTTTCATCCTTGAGGAATTACCCCCCGCCATAATCAAAAGACTTTTCATACAGGAGAAATTAAAGAGATTTCATATGCTGACATTGCACCATTTTTTTTAAAAGCTCTAATTACTTTTTCTTTACTGTCATCATTTACCATAGCTACCATACAGCCACCACCACCAGATCCGATTATTTTCGCACCTATTGCACCAGCATTTAAAGCAGCTTTCATTTGTAGTTGCATTATTTCGGGGGTATTTTGGATTCTTTCTTGTAAAATTTTCTGATGAGCATTCATCCAACTTCCAATTTGATAAATATCTATCGGCCCTTCTTTTAACATTTTTCTTGCCTTTTGCGTTAAAAGATGATTGAAAATTGTAGCATACCAATGATCTCGATATATCTCAGGAACATATCCTAAAAACTCTTTATAATCGTTTTCATCTGCTTTATGGATATCAAAGTCAGAAACTTTTTCTTTTACAGCAGCAATTGAAGCTTCACCATATTTTCTAGCGTTTTCTAAAACAGTTAAAGTTTTTTTTGTGATTCCAGATTCAGCAATTACTAAACCTCCAATATTGGCATTTAATCTTTCTGTCAAAGTTGAAAGTGTATCTATATACAATAATCCCTTTTGAGAAATTGTATATTGATCCATAATTCCACCAGGTTGGTTAAAAAAAGTGGATTCGGCTTCATAAGCCCATTTTCCAATTTGTTCATCAGTTACCCTAATGTTTTGTTTTTGAGTTGCTATTAAAAAGCGTATCCATGCTACTACCAAGGCTGAAGAACTTGATATACCAGCATTAATAGGTATGTTCCCAAATATTTTTATATTATATCCTTCATTAAATATATAACCTTCTTTTTTAAGTACTTCGAGCGCTGAAAGAAAGTAATCGCCATCATCTATATTATATTTTTCATTTAGATTTATAGTTCTATATTTATCAATATCAACTAGTTGTAAAATATATTTATTATCGTTTATTTTCTTCCCTTCAATATGTATAAACCTATTAATTGTACCTGCAATTACTGGCAAATTTAAATAGTCCTGATGGTCTCCAAAAAAACAAATCCTTGCTGGAGCTTCTACTTTTATCACTCTTTTATAGATTTATGATATAATTGTTAAGGGTTCTGTTTGACTCCATGCTCCTCTCGTAAAATCTGGAAATTTTTGAGGCATCCCCCCTTGAGAAACTGAGGCTTCACTTAAAGGAGAAACAGCACTCCACAAACAGCCTTCATAAACGTTTTGATCTAAAGCTTCTCCTTTTCTTAAACATTCAACAATTCGATAAAGCATCATAAAGTCCATCCCTCCATGACCCCCCATTTTTTTTGCTAAAGCTCCTAATCTTTTATACATTGGATGTTCATATTTATCATAGAGTGACTTTAACCCTTCCCCTTCTGACCAACTGTGATGATCTTTGGTTTCTCCATGAACGCCTCCTTCTAATGCAACTCGAGTTGGATACCCTGCTAAAGTTCCTTTTGTTCCTTGGATAAGATTCAACCTAGAGTAGGGTCTTGGGCTTGTTTCATCCCACTGAACCATAATAGTTCTACCCAAATTTGTCTTTATAATTGAAGTATTAATATCTCCTCCATTGTAATTCAAGGCATTCCACTTGTGTTCTTTTGAATAATTTTTTTCTGCATATAACTTTCTCCCTTTTGCTGGAGAAGAGAAAGAAACGATTGAACTAAATTGATCTTCACCTCTTCCTAAATTCATATATTGAGCCACTGGCCCTAGTCCGTGAGTGGGATATAAATTACCATTCCTATTGGCATAATGGTGAGTCCGCCATGATCCAGTTCCCCGCTCTTGCTCTTCCATTTGAAACCTAAGCTCATGAATGTATGCTGCCTCAGCATGAAGTAAATCTCCAATAACTCCCTTACGGCATAAATTTAAATAGAAAAGCTCCTCTCTTCCATAATTAACATTTTCCATCATCATACAATGCTTTTGAGTCTTTTCGGAAGAGTTTACAATTTCCCACATTTCTTCAATGGTTACTGCAATAGGAACCTCAACAAAAGCATGAGCGCCTTGATTCATAGACTCAATAGCCATTTTTGCATGATTATTCCAATTGGTTGCAATAAATACAGCATCTGGTTTAACATCAGTCAACATTTTTTTCCATTTATTTTTATCACCAAAGTACCTTGAAATATTTTGATGTCTGACATTACTTTGACTTTTACAAGCTTTCACTGAACGATCAACCAAATCCTCATAAAGATCAGATATTGCAACTATTTCTGTCCCTTCAATAGAAGCTAATTGTTTTACATGTCCAGAACCTCGTGCCCCAACACCTATTACTGCTATTCGAATAGTTTCCAGTTTAGGTGCAGCAAAATCACCCATATACTTGCCACCAGATTGTGATTTTTCAAATTCTTCAGAACATGCTAAATTTGAAGCTGCGTATAATGAGGCTGCAGAGAGACCAGATTTTTTTATAAAACTTCTTCTATTAAATTTGTTCATTTTGTAAAAATTTAAAACTATTTATTATTCAATTCAAATAAAAATAATGAAATCTTTTTAGATTCTATGGTATTAATATTTCAATCAAAAATCTAAATTATTATTATATTTAAAATAAAAACATGGGTGTAGGTGGAACTGTTCTCGGTAGTTTAGCTATCTGCTTATTAATTGGTTTGGTTATCGAACTTAAAGAAAGGCATGTAAATTAATATGGGTTACTTTTTAAGAAATATGGTTATTTACGGAGCTATAGCAATAGTAATTTGGATGTTGTACAATGCCATTAGAGGATTATCTAATAAGAGGAAAAACTAATAATTTTCTTTTTAAAAATGGTTTAATATATTAAAGTAAATTTAAATTCTGGCTCGTAAGACTTATAATATAAATCTTAAAATAAACTATTTATTCTACGGTTTATCAACACGAACCCCTTCAACATCAAACATTCCAGCAAGAGATCCAGAAATGTCGTCACCATCAATGTTAAGTTCGAAATAAACCTCATAAGTTGATACATAACCTTCTATCCTAACCATTCCATCTTCAACAGAAGTAGAATCAACTTCCCATTCTATTCCCATTTCAGCTAATTGTGATCCGGCTTTATTTTCAAAAGAAGATGAATAAGATGAATTTTCTTTATTTATTGTCAATCTTAGAGGTACATCACCTGCTTGAGGAGCGTCGAAAATAGTAATATCGTAAACACCAACATATGGATCTTTTACAGCTTTCTTCTGAACTGCACATGAAACTAGGGTTATAGTAATAAACGCTATTAGTATTTTTTTCATTTTTAAGATTTTATTTATTCTGTTGTTTCAGTAGTTGTTGTAACTATTCTGTTCCATACAGTAATTGCACCACTAGTTTGATCATTCCAAGTCATCCGATTGTCATTATTTGAAAAACTCACAAGATAATTGATGACATTTGTTCCTTGAGTGAATTCATAAAAACCAGTTTCGGGACTAACCTGCCACGTATATACACTTATTGCTGGGCTTAAACATCCTCTGCTATTAACATCAACAAATACATATCTAGTACTTACAATTTGCTCTGTAGCAGTAGCAGTGAATTCCATACATGCATACTCAGGTATTAATTCAATAAGTGAATTAGTAAGATCATCCCATACTATAGTTTCTCCTTCTTCATCAGTAATTGAATAAACTTCCCACTCCCCTATCAGTTTGTTTGGTGGTAATTCTTCTTCAGAATTACATCCTATTAAAATTATTATTACAAAAATTAGGCTAAGTGGTTTTTTAAAAATTTTGGTTTTCATTTAAAGAAGTTAAGGTCATAAATTTAATTAAATAAGTTTTAAAAATCTATAAGTTTTATCTTTGTTTTAGTTGCATTATTATTTTGAGATGAAATTGTTTTTAGAAAGAAGCCAATTATTATTTTGTATAATAATTGTTTTAATATTTATAAGCTTCGAGGTAGCTGCTCAAAACGAGATTGAAGCAAAAGAATTATCAAAAAAAGAAATACGGGCCTTAAGAAAAGAAAAGGCCTTTGAGAGACAAAAAACACGGTATCAGAAAAGAGGGTTAAATTCATGGGGGATTAACGAAAATGCACCAAATTTAGTAATGGCAATAAGAGAACATCTTGGCTCTGCCAGAATTGATACACAACGTGGATTAGTGATAATTAGACAATCTGAATCAATGAAAAATTCTCAATCTTATCCACTTTGGATAGTTGATGGTCAACAATTTAATTTTCCTCCAAATAATATTGCATTGCAAAATATTAGAGAAGTTAAAGTATACGAATCTCTTGCGGAAACAAATAAATGGGGTCAATTAGGAAGGGCAGGTGTTGTTGAAATAATTACTCTTAATGCAATAAGATGAACAATTATAATTTCAATGATTTCCTATTTAAATGCTTAATTCTTTTTTTGTTTAGTTTTAGTCTCATTGCACAAGAAAAAGAATCCGATATATATCTTCATGTTCTAGGGACTATTCAAGACGGGGGGTCGCCTCACTTAGGCTGTAAAAAAGATTGTTGCTTAATTTTATCAGAAAAAGAAAAAAACTTTAGAAAAGTTACTTCTATAGAAATATTTAATCCAATAAAAAATGAAAGTATTCTATTTGAAGCTACTCCTGATATTATTTATCAATGGAATTCAATGTATTCACCTCCAAAAGGAATTTTTCTAACGCATGCTCATATTGGACATTATTCAGGACTGATCCATTTGGGTAAAGAAGCACTTGGAGCAAAAGGGATACCTGTTTATGCTATGCCAAAAATGAGTTTTTTCTTAAAAGAAAATGGACCATGGAGTCAACTTGTAAAATTAGGAAATATTAGACTCGTTAATTTAGATAAAAATATCAAAGTTTCTGTTTTGGGAAAAATAAAAGTGACACCATTATTAGTTCCACATAGAGACGAATTTTCAGAAACTGTTGGATATAAAATAGAGGGCCCAAGTAAAACCGTATTGTTTATTCCTGATATTGATAAATGGTTACTTTGGGATCAGAATTTAATTGATCTTTTAGAAACTGTAGATATGGCTTTTATTGATGGAACTTTTTTTAATGCAAAAGAAGTAAACTATAGACCCATATCAGAAATTCCTCATCCTCTTGTCGAAGAAACAATTAAATTTTTAAGTGATCAAAAAGAATCTGTTAAAAATAAAGTTTATTTCATACATATGAATCACACAAATCCCTTATTGGATCCAAAAAGTAAAGAATCAAAATGGGTTTTAAGTAAAGGGTTTAGAATAGCTCAAATAGGGCAAGTATTTGGGCTTTAGCAATATCTATTAAATTAATTTTTTTATCTTAAGAATTCATTAAGAAAACTTAATCATTAGGATGGAATTTGTTTTTGAAAAAGTTGGTAAAATAAAATCTATTTTATTAATAGTCCTTTTCATTTTTATCTCTGGTTGTGCTCTAAACATACCACAAGAAATAGTTTTAGAAATGGAAAACCTTCCTGATAAAATTGATTTCAATTATCATGTAAAACCAATTCTTTCAGATAGGTGTTACTCTTGCCACGGACCTGATTCTAAGACTCGTAAAGCTGGTTTACGTTTAGACATAGAAGAAATTGCTTTTTCAAAACTTGAAAGTGGTAATCATGCTTTCTCTAAAGGTGATATATATAGTAGTGAAAGTGCTCATCGAATAATTAATAATGATCCCAATAAACAGATGCCCCCTCCAGAGTCTAACCTAAGCTTATCCAATAGAGAAAAAGCTCTTATATTGAAATGGATAGACCAAGGAGCTATATGGAAAGAACATTGGGCTTTTATATCTCCTCAGAAAAGACAAGCCTCAAAAAAATCATCTTCCCTTTTTGAAAATGAAATTGATCAATTTTTATATGATAAATTACTTGAGAAGGGTCTTGATTTTGAACCAATTTCATCAAAAGAATCGTTAATTAGAAAACTATCTTTTGATCTTATGGGGCTTCCTCCTTCAATTGATCAGATCGACGAATTTATTAGTGATACTATTTCAGGAAATTATGATCGCCTTGTAGACCGTATGATGAACTCTCAAGCATTTGCTGAACGTCTGACTCTAGATTGGTTAGATCTTTCTCGCTACGCTGACTCTCACGGTCTCCATGCAGATGGTTCTCGTAACATGTGGCCCTGGAGAGATTGGGTTATTAAGGCATTTCAAAGAAATATGCCTTACGATCAATTTGTTACTTGGCAACTTGCTGGTGACCTTTTGCCTAATGCAACTAGAGAACAAAAATTAGCAACAGCATTTAACCGAAACTCTCCCATGACTGCAGAAGGAGGAGTTATCGATGAGGAATGGAGATTACACTATGTTTTTGACCGTTCGGAAACATTCAGCACTGCTTTTTTAGGTTTAACTGTAGCTTGTGCTAAATGTCATGATCACAAGTTTGATCCAATCTCACAAAAGGATTACTATCAACTAAGTGGATTTTTTAATAATATTAGAGAATTAGGAATGACTGGAGATGACGGAGATTATGGTCCTCTCCTATATCTTCCAACAAGTGATCAGGAGAAAAAATTAGAACTATTAAAATCAATTATTGAAAAAACAAAATACAAAATTGATTTAACTAAACAGGAACTTGATGATGTGTATAATTATATTGGAAAACTCCCTACTAACAGAGAGATAAACAATTCTCTAATTGGATACTATAAGTTTGATGAAGTTAACCCTGCAAAATCAAATAAAAAATCTGCATTTTTAATCTCAAATAATTCAATAAATAGAGCAGATTATTTTGTAGCAGATAGAAACCTAAACGTTAAATCAAATAAAGCTCCAAAAATAGTTGATGGTATTAAAAAAAATGCTTTTGAATTTAGGAGTGATTACGACCGTATATCAATTTCTAAAGAAATACCAAATTTTGAATGGACAGACTCTTTTTCTATAGCCCTTTGGGCTCAAACAAATCAGAAAAAAAATAATAAACGTCAAATTTTACTTGGAACAACTGGTAGTAAAAATAACTGGTGGCGTGGCTGGGATTTTTATCTAGATGATAAAAACTACCTTAATATAAGACTTATTAACATCGCTCCAAGCAATATGATTCATGTTAGATCAAAAAAACCAATCAAAATTAATCAATGGGCGCATCTTGCATTTACATATAATGGTATGGGTAAGGCTGAAGGAATTAAACTATTCAACAATGGGGTGCCTTTTGATTTTGAAATTATAATAAATAATTTATCCAAATCTATTAAACCTGTTTCTACAAGTGGATTAAAACTTGAGGAAAGACCAATTCTTGTTGGTAAAACATATGAATTTTCTACTGGAGATAATGGTCTATTTATGGGTAAAATGGATGAACTTAAAATTTATAACAAATCCCTTTCAGCTTTAGAATTAAAAATAATTTTTAACCAATATTTTGATGATAAGATCAAATATGAAAAAGAATTAATAAAAGATCACTGGATAAAAAACCATCCTAAGTATATCTCATTAAATAAAGAATTAGAAAAAAACCTAATTGCATGGCGAAAAGAAATTGAGCCTGTCATAGAAATTATGGTAATGGAGGAAATGAGTGAACCTCGAAAAACATATCTATACAATCGTGGTAATTATAATGAACCTTCTGAGTCTGTATCCCCAAATACACCTGATGTACTCCCTAAGATGGATAAAAATTACCCAAAAAATAGACTCGGTTTGGCCCAGTGGCTTTTTCAAGAAAATCATCCATTAACCTCAAGAGTTGCTGTAAATCGTTATTGGCAACTCCTTTTTGGTAACGGTTTAGTAAACACACCTACTGATTTTGGTGTTCAAGGTTCTCTTCCCTCTCATCCAGAGCTTTTAGATTGGCTAGCAATATATTTTGAAGAAAATAATTGGAATGTTAGAACATTGATAAAAAAAATTGTTAGCTCAAGAGCTTACATGCAAAAGTCAGTCTTTGGTCATAAAAAGAATACGATTGATCCAAATAATATTTTTTTAGCAAGGGGAAGTAGTTATAGGCTGCCTGCTGAAATGATAAGAAATAACGCATTAGCAGTGAGTGGTTTATTATCAAATAAATTAGGTGGTCCAAGTGTTAAACCTTATCAGCCGAAAGGTCTTTGGAAAGAAAAAAATACTTTTTCACTACGTTTACTGGAATATCAACAATCAGAGGGAGAAAATTTATACAGAAGAGGAATGTACACTTTTATCAAAAGGGGATCACCGCCTCCTTCCCTAATTACTTTTGATGCAACATCTAGAGAAATATGTACAATAAAAAGAGAGAAAACCTCATCCCCTTTACAGTCATTAATTTTATTAAATGATACCCAATTTTTTGAAGCATCTAGAGTATTTGCTCAAAGAATTTTTTCCGAAGCAAAAAATAATTTAGAACAACAAATCAAATATGGTTTTCGCCTTGCGACATCAAGATTTCCAAAAGAATCTGAAGTTTCCTTGTTAAAGGATTTATACCAAAATCAACTTGATTACTACAGAAAAAATAAATATGAGGCATACAAAATCTTAACCGTAGGAAATTCTAAAATGACGAAAGGTCAAAAAAATGTGGATAAAATTGCTGCAATGACAATTGTGGCTAATACACTTTTAAATTTAAATGAATCATACTATAAATATTAATCCATGAATTGTAATCACGATCACGATAATAGTAATTATTCAAGGAGAGATTTTCTAACCAAAACCTCTTTAGGTCTTGGCGGAATAAGTTTAGCAAGTTTTTTAAATTCAGAAAATTTATTTGCTTCAAATGCAATTCGTTCTTCTATTAATTCAGAAGTTAATTTGCCACACTTCGTTCCAAAAGTTAAGCGGGTAATTTATCTTTTCCAGAGCGGAGCTCCTTCACAATTAGACTTGTTTGACCATAAACCTTTGCTAAGTAAAATGAATGGAGAAGAACTTCCAGAGAGTGTTTCTGGTGGACAAAGACTAACAGGTATGACTGCAGGTCAGAACTCGTTCCCTTTAGCTGGAAGCCATTTTAAATTTAAACAACATGGTCAAAGTGGTGCTTGGTTAAGCGATTTAATGCCTTATACAAGCAAAATTTCTGATGAGCTCTGCTTTATTAAATCTATGCATACAGAAGCGATAAATCATGATCCTGCAGTAACATTTATTCAAACAGGATCTCAACTTCCAGGGAGACCTTCTATTGGTTCCTGGTTGAGTTATGGATTAGGAAGTGACAATAAAAATCTTCCTGGTTTTGTTGTATTAATAACAAAAGACAAGTACGGACAACCTCTTTATTCTAGATCATGGGGAAATGGTTTCTTACCCTCTCAATACCAAGGAGTACAATTTAGATCAGGAAAAAATCCTGTTTTATATTTAGACAATCCCCCAGGGGTGACTAAAAAGTTGAGAGAAGAGCAATTAGATTTTCTTTCTAAAATTCAAAAAAATAAATATTCTGATATAGGTGATCCAGAAATTCTATCAAGAATTAGTCAATATGAGATGGCATTTAGAATGCAAACTTCTGTTCCAGAAGTTATGGATATATCCAAAGAACCTGAATCGATTTTTAAATTGTATGGAAAAGATGCAAAAAAACCTGGAACCTTTGCTGCTAATTGTTTACTTGCAAGAAGGTTGATTGAAAAAGATGTACGTTTTGTTCAATTATATCACCAAGGATGGGATCATCACGGTGACTTGCCAAAGAATATTAAAATTCAATGTAAAGAAACAGATCAACCAACAGCAGGACTAATAAAAGATCTCAAACAAAGAGGATTACTTGAAGATACACTAGTAATTTGGGGAGGAGAGTTTGGAAGAACAAATTATTCACAAGGTCAACTCACAGAGACAAACTATGCTAGAGATCACCACCCAAGGTGTTTTACAATATTTATGGCTGGAGCTGGAATTAAAAAGGGATTATCTTATGGTCAAACTGATGAGTTTGGATATAATATTATTGAGAATCCAGTTCATGTTCATGATTTTCAGGCTACATTAATGCATTTAATGGGTATCGATCATGAAAAATTTACTTTTAAATTTCAGGGTAGAAGATACAGGCTAACCGATGTTCACGGCTCTATAGTAAAAGATATATTAAGTTAACTATGAAAAAAAGTAGGCGTCAGTTTATAAAAAAAACATCATTAGCTTCGGGATTAATAATAAATCCTTTCGAAAATATTTTCCCAATAAGCAATAAAAAAGATGATAGAAATTCTATTGTTGGGCATGGGAATTACAAATACAAAGTAGACAAAAAATGGGGTATTCAGGATCCGTTGAAGTTCCCGGTAAATGATTGTCATGAAATGGTTTTTGACAAAAAAAATCGGATTTTTATGACAACAACCCATCCAAAAAATAATATTCTTATTTATGATAGAAGTGGAAAAATACTTGGGTCTTGGGGGACAGAATATCCAGGCGCCCATGGTTTGACAATTAATGACGAAGGAGGTGAAGAATTTTTATATATAACTGATCCAGAAACTCATAAAGTATGTAAAACCACTTTAGATGGAAAGAAAGTTTTAGAAATTGATACTCCTAAAGAAATAGATTCATATGTTAAAAAAAATCAATTTAAACCAACAGAAACAGCTATTGCTCCAAACGGAGATATATATATAGCAGATGGCTATGGGTTAGATTTTATCATACAATATGATTCAAAAGGAAATTATATACATCATTTTGGTGGAAAAGGAAATAAAGAAATAAATTTTGATTGCTGTCACGGAATAACAATAGATAACCGAGACAAAAAAGAAACCCTTTTGATCACTTCTCGAACGGCTAATTGTTTTAAAAGATTCACTTTAGATGGGGAATATATTGAAACCATAGATTTACCTTCATGTTATATTTGTCGGCCAGTTCTTAAAAATGGGATGTTATATTTCGCTGTCATTGTTACCAAAGATTGGGGTAAATATGATGGGATGTTGGCTGTATTGAATAAGCAAAATAAAGTTGTCTCCCTTCCTGGAGGTAGTTCACCCCTCTATCAAGAAGATAAATTAATAGCCCCTACCTATGACAAACAAACTTTTATGAATCCACACGACGTATGTATTGATAATGACGAAAATTTATATGTCCCTCAATGGAATTCTGGTAAAACTTATCCTTTAAAACTCACTCGAGTATAAACTTATGTTTTTTTTAGAAATTTCAACTTTTTTCGGTCGATTTCATCCAATATTAGTGCATCTACCAATAGGTTTTTTGATTTTAGCGGTATTAATCTCTATTAAACAAAAAGATAAAAATTTAACTTATACTAAGATTTTACGATTAATTTGGTTTTTAGCATTTATTAGTTCTTTTTTTTCTGCAATAATGGGGCTGCTGTTAGCAGAAAACGGACATTATATTGAAAATGATCTATCATTACATAAATGGACTGGGATTGCATTAGTTTGTTTAAGTTTTTTAGGATGGTTATTTCACTTAAATCTTTTTAATATTTCTATCCTACTCAAAAAAATTAATAACAGTTTCATTATACTCTTTATATTTATAGTTGGACACTTAGGAGGTTCTTTAACCCATGGGAAAGATTATCTTTTTAGGTTTTCACCTGAAGTTGTTAGAACAAAACTTATTACAAAAACAAAACCTATATCTTTCAAAAAAGCTTCTTTAGACTCTGTCTATGTATTTAATGATATTATCCAACCGCTATTTAATAATAAATGTGTAGCATGCCATAATGAAATTATAAAAAGAGGAGGTTTAAATATGACTACTTCTTTAAATCTTCTTGAAGGAGGAAAAAGTGGTGCTGCAATAGTTCCAAAAGATCCAGGAAAAAGTTTAGCTTTTAATAGAGTCATTCTTTCACAATATGATCAAGAATTTATGCCCCCCACAGGAGTTCCATTAAATTATGAAGAAATCCAATTATTAGAATGGTGGATAAAAGAAGGAGCACCTACTAATATTCCTATTAGTAAAATGAAAATTGATCCAAACATTCAATCTTTACTTTTTAAAAACTACAGTTTAGATACAAAAGCTAAACCATGGTATGAAAAAGTCGTTTTAGATAAATTAAATTCTGAAGTATTTATTGAATTAGAGAAACATAATTTTAGCTGTAGAAATCTTTCTATTAATAATTCTCTCCTAGATATCCGATATAATGGTTCTAAAATTAATGACACTGATCTAGAAGTTTTAGAACGATATGCACCATACATTACGTGGTTAAATTTGAGCGAAAGCCAACTGAAAAAGAATCATGTTAAAAGATTATCCAAAATGGAAAATTTAACTCGCTTATCTCTTCAAAAAAATTTTATAGATACTGAGGCGATAACACCTCTTTTATATCTCGAACATTTAGAAATTTTAAACTTGCATAGTACACAAGTTGATAAAAATCTTTTTGATCTAATTAAATCAATGAATAGTTTAAAAAAAGTGTTTATATGGAATACTAATATTACCTCAGATCAAATTAAAAATCAAAAAGATCAATTTAATTCAATTGAGATTATTGGTAATTTAGAATAAAGTCTTTTTAATTGTCTTTGGAGTAGAAAATTGTCTTAAATAGAGTGTGTTACCATACTTTTTACGTTCCTCCTTAATTTCTTTAACAACTCTTTTTGGATATTGGCTTTGGTGGCATAATAATGCTTTATAAGCAGTGTCATAGTGTTTAGAAGTAAATGGAATTTGAACAGTTAGAAAATTAATAAGTTGTCCTTTTAGAGTCTTATCTTTTTCTGACCTCAAAAGTTCACTTGGTTGGCCAAAATAATAAAGATCAATTGGCTTGCCCCAATTTTGAGAAAGATAAACTTGAGTAACAGAGGCCCCTACAAGTCTGTGATCCATATGCGTAGTTTTACCGTCTGGTCCCCAAGTAATAATTGCATCTGGTTGTTCTTTAATAATGATTTTCTTTATATCAAAAATCAAACTTTGTACATGCGGTATGTGCCCATCGAATCCTTCTGCTGCTTTAAGTTGATCATGATAATTCAGATGAATTAACTTCACTCCTAATTTTTGCGCAGCACACAACATTTCTTCTTTTCTAATTGCTGCTAACCCATCTCCTGCTTCATAATCAGTATATTCATTTACCCCTAGTCTACCATCAGTCGCAATTACTAATGTAACCTCTATGCCTTCTTCTACAGATTTTACTAATAATGGTGCAATTGATTGTTCATCATCAGGATGGGCAAAAACGGCTAAAATTTTTTTTGATGATTGTTGTGCACTTAGAAAACTGAAGCTAAATACAAAAATAATAATTTTGATAATGTTTTGTTTCATAGGTTTATTTGATATAAATAATTATTTTTCTTTACTCAATGTACTAAAATTATGACATTTAGAATTTCAACAATTAAAAATTACCTAATGCTAGTATTGATATTTACCACACCCTTATCATTAGTTGGGAAAGAAAAACCAAAAAATAAAGTACTAAAATTAGGAGTTATTGGTCTTGTCCATGATCATGTTAACTGGATTCTAAATCGTCAGAAAGAAGATGTTAAAATTGTGGGGATTGTTGAAACAAATGAAAATGCTATTTTAAACTATAAAAAAAAATACTCCCTCCCCGATTCTATTTTTTTTAAAAGTTATAAAGAACTTTATAAAAATACTTCACTTGACGCAGTTTCAGCTTTTAATCCGACTAAAGAACATTTAAATGTAGTGCGTTATTTTGCTCCTAAAGGAATTCCAATTATGGTTGAGAAGCCAATGGCTACTTCTATTGATGATGCACAAGAAATGGCTGATTTAGTAAAAAAATATAAAGTCCCTTTACTGATTAATTATGAAACTTCTTGGTATGAAAGTACTTACGAAGCAAAAAAATTATTTGATAGTGGCAGATTTGGATCTATAACAAAAATGGTGTTTAATACTGGCCATCCAGGTCCTCAAGAAATTGGTTGTACACCAGAATTTCTTGAATGGCTCACTGATCCTGTATTAAATGGTGCAGGAGCATTAACTGACTTCGGATGTTATGGCGCTAATATTGCAACTTGGATGCTTAAAGGTCAGACTCCTACTAGTGTAAGTTGTATTGCTAAACAAACTAAACCTGATCGTTATCCAAATGTAGATGATGATACTACAATCATTTTAGAATATCCTAATAAGCAAGTAGTAATTCAAGCTTCATGGAACTGGTCTCATAATAGAAAAGATATGCAAATTTATGGATCTAATGGTTATGTAGATTGTCAAAATGCAAATACAATGATTATATTAGAAAATGAAGTAAAAGGGCCAAAAAAACACATCCCAAATAAAATTTCTCGGCATTTAAAAGACCCGTTCAGACTTTTATATGAGGTGGTTTTTGAGAACAAAACTATTGAGCCGTTTTCATTATATAGTGTTGAGAATAATTTAATTGTTTCAAAAATTTTGAGTTTAGCAAAAGTTGCTTCCAAGTCTCAAACCTCTAAAAAATGGTAGAAAATGAAAATATTATTATCGTTATGGGTGTCAGTGGAAGTGGAAAAAGTACAATCGCAAAAGCACTTTCCAAAAAATTAGGATATCAATTTATAGAAGGAGATGAATTTCACACAAAATCGAGTATTAACAAAATGAGAAATGGAATTCCTCTCAATGATAAAGACCGTATTCCATGGTTAAAGGATTTATCTAAAATACTTTTTAAATTTAAGTCTAATGGAGCTGTATTAGCTTGTTCCGCTCTTAAAGAGTCCTATCGCAAAATACTGTCAAAAAATGTTCCTGCTAATAATTTAATTTGGATTTATTTAAAGTGCAGTATTAAAGTGTTAGAAAGAAGAATAAATAGACGTCATCATTTTATGCCATTATCTTTACTAAAAAGTCAAGTTAATACTTTAGAAGAGCCTAAATATGCTGTCTACATAAAAGATTCTTTGACAATAAAAGAAAAAATAGAAGAGATTTTAAAAAGGATTTATGAATAAAAAAGGGTCTTGGGGGATTGTTGGGATGGGTGTTATGGGTGCTAGTTTAAGTAGAAATTTTGCAGCTCATGGATATAAATTATCCCTATATAATCGTTATATAAAAGGTAAAGAAGAAAAAGTAGCCTTAAAACTTGCTCGAAAATATAGCTTTTTTGAAGAGGATCTAGCCTTTGAATCATTGGAAGATTTCGTCAACTCAATTAGAAAACCTCGCAAATTAATATTAATGTTACCCGCTGGAGAAGCGATAGATGAAATTTTACAAAATTTAAAAATTTTACTACAAAAAGGAGACATTATAATAGACGGAGGCAACTCCGAATTTAAAGATACTGAAAGAAGAGCTTCATTTTTAAAAGAGAATGAAATTCAATTTATAGGAATGGGAATCTCTGGTGGACAAAAAGGTGCACTTGAGGGACCTTCTCTTATGATTGGTGGAGATAGGAAGGCCTATGAAACTGTAAAAAAAGACTTGAATAATATTGCTGCTAAAGATTCCAAAGGAAATCCATGTTGTAGTTTTTTAGGTTCAGGTGGAGCAGGTCATTATATTAAAATGGTTCATAACGGAATAGAATATGCTGAGATGCAACTTTTAGCTGAAGTTTTTGAAATATTAATGACTTATTTTAAATTAGATTTTAAGCTTGTTCAAAATGTATTAGAGTCATGGCAAAATAGTTATAGTGATGGCTATCTTCTAAGAATTACATCTACAATTCTTTCATATTATGACTCAGAGGGTTCTAATTTTGTTAGCAAAATTTTAGATAAAGCTTCAAATAAAGGAACGGGAGCTTGGGCGGCAATAAGTGGTGCAGTGATAGGGTCACCAAATAGTTTAATGACTGCTGCACTTCACGCTAGATACACCTCTTCAATGAAATCAAAAAGAATTGAATTTTCCAAAACATCAAATTTCACCAAAAAAAAATCTTCGATTTCTTTAAAACAATTAAAAAAAGTGTATGATCTGTGTCGCTGGATTAACCATCACCAGGGATTTGATATGATAAATACTGCATGTAAAGAATATAATTGGAAAACTGAATTAGCGACTGTTGCACAGATCTGGTCTGAAGGAAGCATATTAAAATCAAAATTAATGGAAACATTAGGAACGTCTTTTTGCAATTCGTCTTCAATTATGAAGATGGAAACATTCCAGAATTCTATGAATAAATCTCAAAAAGACTGGAACTCAGTTATTAATTATTCAGGAGGTAATTTAATTCCAATTCCATGTATTTCGGCATCTTGGAATTATTTTTTAGCTATGACTCAACCATTTAGTAATGCTAATTTGATCCAAGCGCAAAGAGACTTTTTTGGTGCTCATGGTTTTGTTTTTATTGATCAAAAAGAAAACTCTTTGAACCACGGACCGTGGAATAGATAATTAATCTATTCTTCCAACTTTTCTAACTTCCCTTCCTTTAATCCCTTTTAAATTGTCACCTAAAACATATCGAACCGAGTCTGCAATCATTAAAATATGATTAACAATTTGTTGGTTGTCAATTGCAATATCATTTGTTTCGCTTGGATCAACTTCTAAGTTAAAGAGTTTTGGAATTTTGATCTCATTCATATCGTAAGGAACTGGATATCCATCATTTCTTCCTTTTCTACCATTTAAAGTTCGGTAAGTGTGAGGTAAATAAAGTTTCCAATTTTTGTGCCTTACAGCATGTAATTCGTTTGTTCTATAATAAAAGAAGAAGTTTTTATGCGGAGAAATATTGGTTTCTCCTGTTAAAAGTGGTACTAAGGAAGCTCCATCAATTTTTTTCTTTGGTAATTTACTACCTGTAAAAGAGGCAATTGTGGGTAACCAATCTATCCCCATTGCTGGTGCATCAATGCGTGTATTTGGAGCAATTTTTCTAGGGTAATAAACAATCCCAGGTACACGATGTCCTCCCTCCCAATTTGTTCCTTTACCCTCTCTAAAAATTCCAGATGACCCTGAGTGACCTCCGTATGAAAGCCAAGGTCCATTGTCTGACGTATAGATAATGATTGTATTCTCCTCAAGTCCTTCGTCCTTTAAAGTATTTAAAATTTGCCCTACAGAATTATCTATTTCATTAATTACGTCTCCATATAGACCTCTTTTTTGAGTGTCTTTAAAATTTTTTGATGCAAATAGAGGTACATGTGGCTGGGGGTGAGGTAAATAAATAAAAAAGGGATCATTTTTATTTTTTTTTATAAAATCAATTGCTTTATCAGTTAAGGCACCTGTTAAAAAAGTTTGATCTTCAAGAGCTCTTAATGGTGTTTCATTTTCATATAATTTAATTTCAGGAAAATTAAATACAGTTCCTTGTTGAGGATGCTTTGGCCACATATCGTTTGAATAAAGGATTCCAAAATATTCATCAAAACCCTGCTTACGTGGTTGAAATCTTGGAGCATCTCCTAGATGCCACTTACCAAAAATAGCTGTATTATAACCATTTGCCTTAAGTAACTCTGCTATAGTAGTCTCATCTGGATTAAGTCCCACTTTTGAGCCTGGACTGTATGCATTAAAAACTCCTAATCTATCTGGATAACAACCTGTAAGTATAGATGCACGTGAGGCAGAGCAAACTGGTTGTGTGGAATAATAAGAGGTAAAATATGCCCCTTTTTTTGCAATACTATCAATATTGGGAGTAATTATATCTGATGCCCCATAAATTCCAAGATCACCATACCCCTGATCATCTGTAAGTATAAAAATTACGTTAGGAGGGATTTCTTTATTACAGGTAATGAACGTAAAAAATAGTAGACTATATAAAGTAATTTTAAAAAAGATTTTAAGCATTGATCTTTGTATATGTTGTTAATGTTAAATTAACATTAATTAATACTTGATGATATAAGAAAGTAAATTTTGATTAAATCAAATTTTATTCTAATGATTTTTAACTAATATCTTAAAATATCATAAATATTTCTATTCAATTTTTATTTTACAGTATAAATTATTGAATATTCAACAAAAAGTCAATTTTTCACATTTTCTTAATATTATTTTCATTGATTTGCTTATATCTTTGTAATATAAAAAATGGAACTGGTTTTATGTTGCATTTTTTTAAATACGTAAACGCTTTTTTCGTCAAAAGCTTGGTATTTATTCTTTGTTAATTTATTCATTTGTTTAGCCGCTTCTTAATGAAGCGGTTTTTTTATTTTTTTCTTATGTTTTTGTTTTTATCGAGAGTCAAAACAAACTCTAAAAACACAGAAAGAAAATAAATCACAAATAAGGGTAGGACATATAAATAATAAAAAGATGAATCTGAGAAGAGAATGTTTAAATATTCGTTTGTATCTGAATAATATTCAATCTTAGGGTTTAATAAATCATAAACAAGTCCAGCATAAATAATTAAAAAATATAGAATCATTAAAATCCTTATTGGCCAAAAATATGATGGTTTTAAATATGAAAATGTAAAATAATATTTTAATTTTTTCATTTAATAAATATATAAACTTGAAATTAGTAAAACTTTGATTAATGATTTATTCAATTAATAAATCTGATACTTTCTTTCCTATTAAACTTCCAATCGCAATTCCCATTCCTCCCAGTTTAACTCCTATGGCAGTATACTGATTTTCTCTTCTAACAATTGGAATTTTATTTTTTCCAAATGCCATAATCCCCGACCATTCCATTTCAATATTAAATTTTTCTTTTGGTAAAATAAATTGATTAATATCATTTAGCAATTTATTTTTGATTTTTGGATTTATTCCAAATTGGGTTGTTTTCTCAACATCCATATCCATATTTCTCCCTCCTCCAAGTAAAATTCTATTATCAATATTTCTAAAATAGTAGTATCCTTTTTCGTAATGAAAAGAACCTTTTATCTTAAGATTTTTCATTGGCTTTGAAATAATAATTAAACCTCTTCCAGGAATAATATTTGAATTGGGTAAAATTTGATTCACAAAAGCATTATTACATATTGCCAATTTTTTACAACTAAGTTTAAATTCTTCTTTTTTTAAATTTAGGGTAAGTAGCTTTTGATCATTTTGAATTTCAAATTTTTCCAAAGTTGTATTGGAGAAAAAATCAATATTTTCCATATTAACTTTTCCCCTCAAACTGCGCATCATTTTACCAGTATTTATTTGACCCTCTAGTTTATTTTCAATTATAAACTTTACTTTATTAGAATCAAATCCAAACTCATTTATTTTTGAATTATTAAACTTAAAAACCTGCTTAGAAAAAATTGGTTTCAAGAAAGAATTTACATAATCTATTTTGTCTATTACCTCTGAATTCTTATCAAAAAAGAGTTCATAGCCACCATTGAATTGTATGTCTAAATTCTTGTCGCCAAGAGTTTTCCTTAATAAAGAAAGTCCTTCTAATCTCATTTGGATGATTTTGTAAACTTCACTTTCATTCATTTGTTCAATATCCTCAATAAGTTCTGTAAGAGATCCAAAACATGCAAAACCAGCATTTTTGGTACTTGCGCCAGATGAAAATAAACCTCTTTCTAAAATTGCAATTCTTGCTTTAGGGAAACTTTCTCTGTATGATAAAGCGCAAAACATTCCGGTAATTCCACCTCCTAAGACAACTAAGTCATAAGACAATAACTCCTTTTTTTCCCAAAAACTTATCATTTAGGTTATGATTTAAAGAGTAGCTTTAATATTAAAAGGATAATCCATGACCATAATTAAATAGTGGTTTATCAAGATCAAAGGGGAGGTCTTCAATTTGATTTTCAACACTTTTCATTGAGGAGGGCAATTGAATAGGAAGTTTCCCTGTCGGATTAAACTCTCCAAAAATTAATTCAAAAATGACATTATTAGAAACGTCAAAGTCCGCTATTAGTGCTTTAGATACTTTTTCAAATTCCGTTAAAACTGATGGTCTTCTTAAATTAGCAACTAATATTGTGGGCTTTGATTCAAAAATTGGTAATAAATTATCCAATTCTTTTTTCTGAAAGTCTAGTCGTCCTCCACTAAAAAGTTTTTCCATAATCGACTCACCGTTTTTTTCACCCCAACTCGGAGTTTTTACTTTGGCAACTATCACTTCAGCTTCTTCTAGTGAAACTTTATTTATTTTTTTTGTTAGATTATCATCAAAACCATATATATAAATTTTCGAATTAGGATCTAAAGGTAGTATCCCTGTATTTTTTAATAATACAAGAGATTTACGCTGTGCCAGCTTTCCCATTTCTATATTTTTTTTATTATCTAAGGACAGTAATGAATTTTCTTCCAAATATGGATTATCAAAAAGGCCTAGTTTAAATTTTTGTTTAAAAATTCTTTTAAGAGACAAATTTATTCTTGATTCTTTTATTTTACCTCCCTTAATCAAATTAGCTAATTCTTCTGTTAAATTCTCACCACCAATCATATCTACACCTGCTTCAATAATTTTAATTAATCTCTGATCTGTACTCAAATTTTCTACTCCATGAGCTGATGCAGGTTTAAACATCATACCTAATAATTTAAAATCACTAATTAATCCCCAATCAGTACATATAATACCATCAAAATTATATTTATTTCTTATAAGACCTGTAATAATATCTCTATTATAGCCTGCAGCAACATCTTCACTTGTAATCCCCTTTGGCACGCTATATAATGGCATTACAGAGGCAGTTCCAACATCAAAAGCAGCCTTAAAAGGAATAAGGTGATAATCAAAATTATTCCCTTTGTAAGATTGTAATCCTGGAGGAAAATGACTGTCTTTACCTCCGTCAACTGGGCCTGAACCTGGAAAATGTTTTACCATTGCAGCTACAGATGATTTATCTAATCTATCTCCCTGAAGGCCAGTTATATATGCTGCGATTAATCTTGCGTTTAATTCTGCATTTTCACCAAAAGTTCCATTAACTCTTGCCCAACGTGGTTCTGTACTAGTATCAGCCATCGGTCCCAAAGCTAATCTTATGCCTAAAGATTTGTATTCTTCTCTTACAATTTTTCCAAATTCTTTTGTCAAAATTGAATCATTTATGGCACCCATACCAAGAGCTGAAGGCCATGATGAAAAATATGGTGTATATATAGTAGCTCCAAAATCTTTTGAGGTCCCATGACGAGGATCTGTTGCAATTGTAATTGGAATCCCCAATCTTGTTCTTGATCCCATATCTTGAACTTTATTGTGCCATTCTAGCATTTTTTCTTTTTCGTGTGATGCTCGAATGTTAAAATGATTCATACTTTTTTTCGCAATCATTTCTGAAGAACTATTCATTAAAAATGAAAAAGGATCGCTAAAGCTTGGACTTTCCATTAATGTTCCGTCATTATTAACACCAATCATAGTAATAAACATTGACCCTGCCTTTTCTTCTATAGTCATTTGACTGATCAAGTCTTCAACTCTTTCTTCAATGCTAAATGAAAAATTTTCGTAAACATCAAGTTTCCCATTTTTGTTTAAATCTCTGTAAGTTTTTCCTTCAAATTCTATTTTAGGAACTTTTTCTCCTAGTAGAGATTTGTTATTATATGTATTAATTTTCCATTTAACAGTATAAAAAAGGTATACAATTATTATAGAAGAAGATAAAATGAGTAAAAATATAAGTATAAATTTTAATATTTTTTTCATGTCACAAGAGTGGTTTATTTTAGTAAATTGTAAAAAACAAATTATTTATTATTTATCATTTGATTAGAATTAAATATAATTCAATTAATAAAAAAAATCTTCTTTTATGTTCGAAAGTATAGGTTTGCCTGAAGCACTTATTAAAGAAATTAATGAAAACTCTCAAAAACAAAAATTTGCTAAAAACACCCCTTTAATTACAAATGGTGATCTTATGGCCCAAATCCCTTTTGTTTTAAATGGAAGTATACGTGTGTTTATAGAAAATGATGAGACTGGAAAAGAGGTTTTACTCTACTATGTTGATAAAGGAGAGACATGTTTAATGTCAATGATTGCGAGTTTTAAAGATAAAATTAGTAAAGTCTCAGCCACTACTGAAAGTGATTCAGAATTAGTATTTATTTCAAATGAAAAAGTACGTGAGTGGCAAGTTAAATTTCCCGAATGGAATAACTTAATAATTGACCTCTTTGTAAATCGATATGATGATTTATTAAATACTATTGAAGAGTTAAGTTTTAAAAAAATTGATGCTCGTTTAAAAGCATATTTGAAAAAGCATTCCAGTAATTCTGGAGAAATAAATTTAAGCAAAACTCATAAACAAATTGCTAACGATCTTGGAACTTCAAGGGAAGTTATTTCGCGGACACTAAAAAAAATTGAGGTTGAGATAGGTAAATAAATTATTAATAATATAATCCTGTTAAAATTCTGTAGGCTAAATAAATTCCAGTGATAGTCCAAATCCACCATCTATTTTTTACATACCACTCCACACAAATATTTTTTTAAAAGTATTAAATCTTTTCTCAAACAGAAAACATTTGTTTTATCAAGGAAATAAATTCGTTTAACTTGTAATTTATTTTTATAAATGAAATTATTTACAACTATTAAAAAAACTCTTTTTATTTTGATAACTACTGTTTTATCTGTAAATGCACAAGATAAAGACAGTTCTAAAACTTTATTTTTTACAGGTAATATCAATTTGACAAATAACGGATTTTCATTTATACCTTTATTTTCTCTTGGGAAACCAGCTACTACTGCCAATCTATCCATAGGAGGTAAACGTTTGAGTTTTGATTCTCAATTACGATTTGACCTCGATGGAATGAGGCCTTGGTCATTTTTATTCGGATGGAGCTATAGACTTATTCAAAATAAAAAATTCAATGTAAGATTAGGTAGTTTTTTCCCGGCTTATGCTTTTAATAATCTCGAGTACACAAGAAAATCAAAAAATATTAATGTCCTGACCCCTCAAAGATATTTTATTTGGAATACATTTATGAGTTACAATATTTCAAACAAAATTAATTTTGGTGTTTACTATTTAAATGGAAGAGGGCTTGAAAAAATTGATCAAACAAAAAGTGGCAACTTTATTTCTTTTAGACTCTTTGCTAATAGAATAAATATAAGTAAGTCGATTAATATAAATTTAAATCCTGAATTTTATTTTTTAAAAATTGATAATAATGACGGATTATATTTAGCAAATACTTTTTCGTTACATCACCTCAAAATACCTGTCTTTTTTTCTTCAACAATAAATAAAGCGATTAATTCGAACTTAAATGCCAAAGCATTTGACTGGAATATAGGCCTCAACTATAAATTTAGATCATCCTTCAAAAAAATTTAATAAAATAGCAATGGGTTATATTAAAAAAAATTAGATTGCCTTTTCTAATTTAATATTTGATCTAAATGAAGTTCCTTTCTTATAATATTTTTTCTATATTTCTTATAATATCTGTTGGGTGCGATAAGGAAAGTTCTGATAATAGTCCCGAAATAAATACCAATCAATCTATAAACCCAACGATTACTTCTAATAGTTCTTCGTCTAACAACTCAGAATTAGTAAGTCCTAATCTTAACCAAAGTTCAATTACCTTTGAAGAAACAACAATTACTTTTTCTGAAGAAGATAGACAACCAAGTAACAGAATGACTGGAAATTGGGGAAGATTTGGAGGTATTGGAACAATAAATTTATCATTAGAATATGCTGATAATCCAGAAACTGATAATGAAAATCAATCTTCAAAAGTCATTAAAGTTACAGAACCCTCTGGAATTCAATCTTGGGCAGGATTTTATTTTGAATTAGAAGAAAAAATAGTATTCCCTGAAGGAAAGGAGGCTATTTCAATACAATTTTATTCTCCAGGACCAGGACATACTGTACTTATAAAATTAGAGGATGAATTACCAAATGATACACCTGGCAAGAAAACAACAGGGGACCTATTCGCTGAAACAATTGGCACAGGTTGGGAAACTTTAATTTTTAATATTCCAGAGTTAGATGGAAAAAATGGTATTTATAATACTATAACAATTATACTTGGATACAACATTTCAAATTCTGTTGAAGTTAATTACTACTTTGATAACATAAAGTTTTCTTCTAGATCTAATACTTTAGTTGACCTTTCTAATATTGATCAAAGTGAAGAAGTAACTATCTATGAGGATTATCAATTAGTTTGGAACGACGAATTCAATTATAATGGTAGACCATTAGAAGAAAAATGGCATTTACAATATATCCCCCTCACTAATTCAGGCTGGCAAAATAATGAAGAACAACATTATACAACAAGACTTGACAATTCCTTTGTAAGTGACGGAACTTTGAAAATAGTTGCAAAAAGAGAGATTTTTGAATATAAGGGAATTAATAAATCTTTTACATCTGCACGATTAAATTCAAAATTTAATATTAAATACGGTCGTATAGATGTCCGTGCAAAACTCCCAAGTTCAAAAGGTACATGGCCAGCTATTTGGACAATGGGAACTAATGTTGGTGAAATTGGGAATTATTACGGAACTTCTCTTGGAAATGTTGGCTGGCCTGAGTGTGGTGAGATTGATATAATGGAACAGAACGGTTCCAACAAACAAATTCTATACGGAACATTTCATTGGGCAGATAGTGGTGGACAAGCTGCATCATATGGATTAACTAAAGATATTGCATCATTAAACATATCAGACGTTAACTCTGATTTCCATTTGTATTCTTTATTATGGAACTCTGCGTCAATCAAAGTCTATGTAGACAACTTACTAGTTGCTGAATTAGAAAATACCTCAGAAGTGCCTTTTGATAATCCTCATTATCTTTTATTAAACATAGCTATGGGCGGAACATTAGGTGGAAATATCCCAGGCGATTTTGATCAAGACATAATGGAGATCGATTACGTAAGATTCTACAAATAGGATTAGATTTTATTTATTAAATAATTTTTAATTGAAGTAAATTTGCAGTAATCAAAATTTTGTAAGGACAGCATATTAAACATAAATTTATAATCAATATTCTAACAATGAGAATAAATTTATATAAATTGTTTTTGATAATAATGGTATTATCTTGGTGTTGTTATGCGTCAGTACTTATTTATGATCAGTTGATTTAAATAATTAAACCAAAAATTAATTATCAAAACAAATTTTAAAAATGAAATATAATATTAGGCTCACTGTAATATTTTACTTTACAATTATTTTCTCCGTTTTTTCTCAGTGGCAATATGAAAAAGAAGGGGCTTCAGTAGAAAAAATATTTGTTGATGACACAAATTCCAACTCAGTTTTTTCAATTAAAAAAACATCCGATGGTAAAATAATCTTTACACTCGAAAAATTAGATTTAGACATTTGTCCTGTTGAATCAATTGATTTCAGATTCGATAATTACAATGGTAAAATAAATTTCGAGGTTGAAAAGATTAATAGCAACTCCTTAAAAATTTTGTTTAATAGAGTTGATGGTTTAGAAGAACTAAAAGCTTTTACAAAGCTCATAAAAGCTAAAAACTTCCTTTACACCAAATTAATTGACGAATGTAAACTGAATATTGTTTATGATTATACATTAAAAGGATCTTCAAATGCAATAAATAAAATTAACTTAATTCCATATTTGGAAAGAACTATTAGAATTTTAGAAGCTAAAAAAAATAAAATAAATTTTATTGTTTCCTCAATCCCAAGACTTGAAAAAGACGAATTTTCAGAAAAAAGTTTAAAAGACATTAATCCACTTGAAATTACAGAAGTATATTGGAAAAATGCTGGGCAAAATAAATATGCTATTAAAATTCGTGTTAAGTTAAAAGGAAAGGGTTTTCGGGAACTTTATGGAGATTTTAGATTGTTCAAACCTGTTGACAAGATTAAATTTCGTTATTGATGTTTTTCAAATAATATAACTAAACGTAACTTTACTTGATTCTATAATTAATATCAAAGTAATGAAAGATTATATAATTCCTGCTTCTATTTTAATTGGCTCTTTGATTATAGGGTTTGCTATAATTAAATCTGGTCAAAATGAAAAATATCAATACATTGAGAAAGGCGTGATATTCGATAAAAGTAATGGGAAAACTTATTTTACAGATCAAAAACAATATTTAGATAGAAAAGGAGACAGATATCAATTTGATTAATAAATAAGTCTATAGGACTTTGTTGGTAATGACTCTATTTATTGCTGTTGTACTACCAATTAGTTGATTAACCCCTTGTATTACTTTGAGATTATTTCTAACTGTCAAAACAAGAGATTCACCCATTTTAAATATTTTTAAAAAATCTTCAAGTTCAAATCTTTCACCGTTTACCATATCTTTAATTTCACATATTATATATTTCCCAGTTTCAACTTTGGCTTTTGAAGCTTTAAATTTTCTTTCTGAAATATCTAGTATAACATAGTAAGTTTCATCTTCTTGAAAAAAATCTCCCTCAATTGAAAAACTTAACTCTAGATCCCTAGATTTTGATAACTTGAAAATTATAGAATCCTTAAACTTTTCATTGAAAACAACTTTGCCAACCGCCTCTATTTTATTTTCAGATTTATTTGATAAGTATTCCCATTGAGAATAAATCTTATTCAGAAAAAACAAGTGAAATAAGACAAATATTTTTTTCAAAATATTTAATTTTTAATAGTCAAATATACCAAATATGATGATGTATAATTATAATTTGTGTTATTTGATTTCATCAAAATCTACAACCCTATTTTCATTCAAAGACTTTTTTGCGGCTAAAGCAATTTTCAAAGAATCAAGTCCAGCTTTAATTCCACATGAAATTTCTTTTTTTTTAATTAGACAATTTATAAACTCGTTCATTATAGATATATACGATTGCGAATATCTCTCCAAAAAAAAGCCTAAAGGTTTAGAATAATGAATACCCTTATTGTTAGCAATAATATTATTATTTGATAATTGATTTTGACTAATACTCATTCCTAATGATCCAAAAACCTCTACCCTTTGGTCATATCCATAATTAGCTTTTCTACTATTATCTATTGTTGCTATAGATCCATTTTCAAATGTAATTGTTGTAACTGCTGTATCTATATCGCCTATTTCTTTAATTTCTTTATTTCCAAAAACACTGCCAGTAGAGTAAACTTTTTTTACGTTCTGTTGACTTAAATAACAGGCCATATCGAAATCATGAATAGACATATCTAAAAATAGACCTCCTGATTTTTTCATGTAATCTATATCCGGAGGAAAAGGATCTCGACTAGTAATTTTTAAAATTTGCATTGTACCGATAACACCAGATTCTAAATCTTTTTTAATTTTTAAAATATTTGGATCATAACGCCTATTATATCCAACCATAAATGGTATTCGTGATTTATTTACAAGCTCATTAACTTGTATAACTTTTTCTAAAGAAAGATCAATTGGTTTTTCACAAAAAATTGCCTTACCAGCATCTAAGGCTATTTTAATTTGTTCTGAATGGAATGGAGTCGGTGATGAAATAATTACTGCATCAACATCTTTATCGTTAACCATTTGATCAAACCTTTTATAAATGTTTATGGTCTTTTTATTACTGTTAATCCAATCTATGTTACTAACACTTAAATTTGACAACGCTACTACTTTAGCATTTTCGCAAAAGGTGTCTACATTTTTAAAATGTATTTTTCCAATTCTACCAAGACCAGCTATACCAAGTCCAATTATTTTCATTCACTAAAGTTATAAAACGAAAAATTGAAGATTAAAATTTCTTATCAAAATTTGAATCAAAAAATTTTAGAATAATGATTTTTTAAAAATATTAGTTTGAATCTTTTTCTTAGGTAGTCCCCAAAATTTGACTCTTATATAATTATTTAGTAATGAAATTGGTATAAAAAAAATATTAAAAAAAAATATTAATAAACGCCAGATAAATCTTAAAATAAGCCAAAAAACCATCCCTAGAAACGCAAAAAAAGCTATGAAAATTTCTGGACCCATTTTTTAAATTATCAAATGAATTATTAAAAAATGGTAAAAGAATTTTATTATTCCTCTAATCTGTAATAATTAAACAATTGTTTAATATAAAGAATAGAAACCACCTTTCATAAACCAAATATCTTAATCATATACCATTTGATGGTTTCTACCCAAGAGTATCTGTTTAGCTTGACTCTTTGTTCGCGAACATCAAAGTATACATATTCTTTTCTTTTGAATTTCACGTTGAGGAATTTTTTATTAAAGTTAAACAAAATATTTGTATTCTACTAAATTTTTATAAAATGTTTATGATGTAATTACTATAGTCCATAATTAATTAGTTATGGAAACAAGTGATTTAAGTTTGAAAAAAATATTATTGATAGTAATTTTATTGGAACATGTTTCGCCTAATTAATTACTTTTTTATAGATCACAAAAAAAGAGTGCCACAATAGCACTCTAAAGATTAACCATAAACTTTTTAAAAAGTCATACAATTTAAAAATGATGTGACAAAAGTCACTTATTTTATCATCAATAATTCAAATAACTCATCAGTTTAA